>Ga0114984_1000019_pt1 | contig 68298 bp, 63 predicted proteins | sample Shrwel1BS1Day1_FD_96987 | JGI IMG/M metagenome (GOLD analysis project Ga0114984, IMG submission 96987) | Subsurface microbial communities from deep shales in Ohio, USA - Utica-3 well 1 S-1-Day1 | ecosystem: Environmental > Aquatic > Deep subsurface > Shale gas/oil reservoir > Produced water/Flow...
AACGACCCTCCTAAACTGCGGGTCGGGTCCGTTCTCTGTCGCCCATGCTGGGCAACACCGGCCCTGCTCGGCACGCAAGGGCAGGTTTTCTTGAAGGCGAGGCGATCGAAACACCGCCGCCGACTGGGCGTTGCGCCAGCGGTGACTCGGAGCTGAACTTGCAATGGGTCGCACGATGACCAGTCAGAAAACTTGCCGGCTTGGCGCGCCGAGACCAACGATCGCGCCCTGGTGCGAAAGCCAAGACCCGAGCGTTACTTTTGGAGAGCTTGGCTTAGTGCAGGCTCAAGACGACAAACCGAAATGCCAAGTTTTCGGGCAGCGGCGACCCTTCAAGTTCAGCCCCGCTCAAGCTTCGCCAAACTCAGCATCAGCCACTTCATGCCTTGGCGGCCAAAGTTGATTTGAATTCTTTGGTCATCACCCTCGCCTTCATAAGCCACCACTACACCGCTACCAAACTTGGCATGATTCACACCTGTGCCGATATCATAGGGCCGCTTGGCGGCTTTGTTGCTGTAACCCACGTTAAGCGTTTTATTCTGTCCCCACACTTTGGAATCGAGTGCATCCCAACCTTGGCTGGCAATGTGCGCGCGTTTCGGCGTTAACCATTTCAACACCTCCTCTGGCAATTCGTCCAGAAAACGTGAGCGCAGGTGATATCGAATTTGCCCGTGCAACATGCGCTGCTGCGCGTGGCTTAAAAACAGCTGTTCTCGTGCGCGGGTAATGGCCACATACATCAAGCGTCGTTCCTCTTCCACAGCCTCTACGCTGGTGCCATCGCCACCCTCCACGGAATTGCCGATACTGTTTTCGTGCGGGAATAGCCCTTCTTCAAGCCCGGTTACGAACACACACTTGAATTCAAGCCCTTTGGCCGAATGCGCTGTCATCAATTGAATGGCCTCTTGACCCGCTGCCGCAGCATTGTCACCGGCCTCGAGCGAAGCATGGGAAAGAAAATCAGCCAGCGGCGTAATCAACTTCTCCTCATCCACCATGGTGGCTGCAGCATCTTGGTAATACCCTTCTGCAATCGCAAACGAAGCAGCCGCGTTCACCAATTCTTTCAAGTTTTCTACGCGGTCTTCACCATCCTTGTCCGCTTGAAAATGTGCCACCAAACCCGATTCATTGATCACCTTGTCGACCAAATCGGCAAGGCTCAAACCTCGGGTCTCGAACCGCATGCGTTCGATCAAATCTGCAAATTTTTTCAAACCTGCTTGCGCCCTGCCTTCCATGCGATGAATAGCGCGGTAAAGCGAAGTACCCTGTGCTGTGGAAATGTCCTGAAGTTGCTCTACGCTGCGCGCACCAATTCCCCGTGCAGGAAAGTTCACCACACGTGAGAAGGAATTGTCGTCGTCGGCGTTGTCCATCAAACGCAAATACGCCAGCGCATGCTTGATTTCTGCACGTTCAAAAAACCGCAAACCGCCATACACACGGTAAGGCATACCCGCATTGAACAAGGCTTGTTCTACAACGCGGGACTGGGCATTGGAGCGGTACAGAATTGCAATGTCCGACCGACCGTAGCCTTCTTCAAGCACCAGCTTTTTAATGCGGTCAATGATGAAAGCTGCTTCATCCTGGTCACTGGTGGCCTCATACACCCGAATTGCCTCACCTTCGCCAGCTTCGGTCCACAACTCTTTGCCCAAGCGAGCCTTGTTGTGCGCAATCAGCACGTTGGCGGCTTTCAGCACATTGCCCACCGAACGGTAGTTTTGCTCCAGTTTGATGCGATTTTGTACATTGAAATCATTTTCAAACTGCACCATATTGGCCACGCGCGCGCCGCGAAAAGCGTAAATGGACTGGTCATCGTCACCCACTGCGAAGATGCAACCTTGCGATCCAGCCAGGCGTTTCAACCAGTTGTATTGCAGGCTGTTGGTGTCTTGAAACTCATCCACCAAAATGTATTTAAAGCGAGCCTGATAGTGTTCCCGCAGCGCAGGGTTGGCACCCAACAACTCGAACGAACGCAACAGCAGTTCAGCAAAATCAACTACACCCTCACGCTGGCACTGGGCCTCATAGGCCTCGTACAAGCGAACCATCATGCGGTGGTATTCATCGTATGCCTCTACGTCTTTGGGGCGCAGGCCTTGGTCTTTGGCCGAGCCAATGAAATAGCTCAGTTGCTTGGGCGGGAATTTTTCTGCGTCGATACCCAACACCTTGTACATGCGCTTGATTGCCGACAACTGGTCTTGCATGTCCAGAATTTGAAAAGCCTGGGGCAAACCGGCTTCCTTCCAGTGTGCGCGCAACATTCGGTTGCACAAGCCGTGAAAAGTACCCACCCACATGCTGCGGGTGTTAATCGGCAGCATGGTTGAAATGCGGTGAAGCATTTCCTTGGCCGCCTTGTTGGTGAAGGTAACCGCCAACACCCCATTGGGGCCCACCTGCCCGGTTTGAATCAACCAGGCAATGCGCGCTGTCAGCACCTTGGTTTTGCCGCTGCCTGCCCCCGCCAGAATCAGTGCCGATTCACGGGGCAAGGTGACGGCTGCCAGTTGTTCAGGGTTCAGACTATCGAGTAAAGACACGGCTTCTCACATCAAAAATTGGTTTTGCTGTTGATTTTAACAGTGATTGCCCCACCTGCCTTGCCCGTAAAAAACGAAAAAGCCCGATATAATGACCGATTGGCCTGCCCCACCCAGCAAGGCCCCGCCCGCATTCAAAACTCACACCCAAGTTTCAACGCACCATGTTCGACAAATACGCCGCCCAAGACATTGAAAATGCCGTTCAAGGCCAATGGAAAGAATCGGACGCCTACAGAGCCGAGGCTTTCGCAAAAGATGCAAGCGGCAAACTAAAGCCCAAGTACTACTGCGTTTCCATGCTGCCATACCCAAGCGGCAAGCTGCACATGGGCCATGTGCGCAACTACACCATCAACGATGTGATGATTCGCCAAAAGCGCATGAAGGGCTACAACACCTTGATGCCCATGGGGTGGGATGCGTTCGGCATGCCAGCTGAAAACGCAGCGATGGCCAACGGCAAGCCGCCAGCAGCCTGGACCTACAGCAACATCGACTACATGAAAAAGCAGATGGAATCGATGGGCCTGGCCATTGACTGGTCCAAGGAAGTAGCCACCTGCAAACCCGATTACTACAAGTGGAACCAGTGGTTGTTCTTGAAGATGCTTGAGAAAGGCATTGTGTACAAAAAAACAGGCACCGTGAACTGGGACCCGATTGACCAAACCGTGCTGGCCAATGAACAGGTGATCGACGGCAAAGGCTGGCGCTCGGGTGCTGTGGTCGAGAAGCGCGACATTCCCATGTACTACATGGCAATTACCAATTACGCCGATGTGTTGCTTGAGGATTTGAATGGCCTGCAGTGGCCCGACCGCGTCAAGGTGATGCAGGAAAACTGGATTGGCAAATCCACCGGCGTGCGTTTTGCTTTCCCGCATGAAATCAAAAACGCTGCGGGTGAATTGGTTCAAGACGGAAAACTGTATGTGTTCACCACACGGGCCGACACCATCATGGGCGTCACCTTCTGCGCCGTGGCGGCTGAACACCCGCTGGCCACAGTGGCTGCTGAAAGCAACCCTGAACTGCAAGCCTTCATCGCTGAATGCAAGGCTGGTGGCGTGGCCGAGGCCGACATGGCCACCATGGAAAAGAAGGGCATGCCCACTGGCCTGAGCGTAACGCACCCACTGACCGGCGAAAGCGTGCCAGTTTGGGTGGGCAACTATGTGCTGATGAGCTACGGCGACGGCGCTGTGATGGGCGTGCCTGCGCACGATGAGCGCGACTTTGCGTTTGCCTTGAAATACGGCATAACGATCAAGCAAGTCATCGACGTGAAAGGCGAAATATTCAACAACGCCGAATGGGCTGAATGGTACGGCGACAAAGAACGCGGTGTTTGCGTGGCCAGCGGCCCGCTGGATGGTTTGAATTACACCGCAGCTGTCGACAAAGTTGCCGAGCTTCTGGCCGCCAAAGGCATTGGCGAAAAACGCATCCAGTTCCGCCTGCGCGATTGGGGCATTTCACGTCAGCGCTACTGGGGCACCCCCATTCCCATGATTTATTGCGACACCTGTGGCGATGTTCCCGTACCGGAGGCAGACCTGCCCGTGGTGCTGCCCGAAGACCTGGTGCCCGATGGCAGCGGAAACCCACTGGCCAAAAGCGCTGCATTCTATGAATGCAAATGCCCCAAGTGCGGTAAACCCGCGCGCCGCGAGACAGACACCATGGACACCTTCGTCGATTCCAGCTGGTATTTCACGCGTTATGTTTGTAACGACGCAAACACGATGACTGACGAACGCAGCGATTACTGGATGCCCATGGACCAGTACATCGGTGGCATTGAACACGCTATTTTGCACCTGCTTTACAGTCGCTTCTGGACCAAGGTCATGAACGACCTGGGCTTGGTGAAATTCCGTGAGCCCGCCACCGCCCTGCTCACCCAAGGCATGGTGCTGAACGACACCTATTACACCGAAGAAGCCAATGGCAAAAAAATCTGGATCAACCCGGCCGATGTATCGGTTGAATTCGATGACAAGGGACGTCCGGTTTCAGCCAAGCTGACCGCGGATGGCACGGCGGTACACATTGGTGGCGTGGAAAAAATGTCAAAGTCGAAAAACAACGGCATCGACCCACAAGCCCTGATCGATCAGTACGGTGCCGACACAGCACGCCTGTTCACCATGTTTGCTGCACCGCCCGAACAAAGCCTGGAGTGGAGCGATTCTGGCGTAGAAGGCGCACACCGTTTCCTGAAACGCCTGTATCAACTGGCACTGAGTCAGCAAATGGCCATTAAGGCCCAACCCGTTTTAAACACCGCAGAATTGAGCAAAGCGGCTCAGAACACTCGCCGCGATGTACATGAAATTTTGAAACAGGCCAACTTTGACTACGACCGACACCAATACAACACCGTGGTGTCCGCGGGCATGAAAATGCTGAACACGCTGGATGCATTTGCAAGTGAAACAAATACGCCAGCAGACCATGCCGTACTGGCAGAAGGCTTGAGCATTTTATTGCGTGTGCTGTATCCGATTGTGCCGCACATCACCTGCCACTTGTGGAGCAGCCTGAGTTACAGCGCAGCTCACGGTGAGCTTCTGGATGCACCATGGCCCGAAGTCGATGAGAAAGCCTTGGTGCGCTCCGAACTGACCTTGATGGTGCAAGTGAACGGCAAACTGCGAGGCAGCATTGAAGTAGCCGCCGACGCTGACAAAGCCAGCATCGAGAGTACTGCACTGGCCAGCGAGGCAGCGCAAAAATTCATGGAAGGAAAACCGGCTAAAAAAGTGATTGTGGTACCTGGCAAACTGGTCAACATCGTTGTTTAAGATCGACCTCAACAACAAGCGAGTCTTTATGAAACGTTTCTTTCAAACCATTGCCCTGCTGGCAACAACGTTGGCACTGACAGCCTGCGGCTTTCAGTTGCGTGGCCAGTACAACTTCGACTTTGAAAAAATCGAGTTGCGCGGCATGGAGAATTCCGAAATGAACCGCAACATGGACTTGCAACTTCAAATTCTGAACCTGAAGGTAAACCCGCCTGAAGGTGCGCCCTTGAAGTTAAATTTGATCAGCGAAACGCGCGACCGCAGCATTGTCACCTTCAGTGCCACAGGCCGTGCGCGCGAGGTTCGAATTACCTATGAACTACTCTATAGCGTGGTGGACAAAAACGGCGACTTCCTGATCGCCACCAGCCAACTGAGCCAAAGGCGCGAACTCACCTACACCGACGATCAAATTTTGGGCAAGGAAGCCGAAGAAAACCAGCTTTACACCGAAATGCAGCGCGACATCGCGCGCCAAATTACCGGGCGACTAAGCGCCTTGCAATTGGGACAAAAAGGGCAAACAGCAAAGTGAAACAGATTGCGCTTGACACTTGGCTGAACGATGGCGCAAACACCGCTTTGCCACAACTGCTGTGCGTATTCACCGATGAACCGCTTTTTGCAACCCAAGCCGCCGACCTGTACCGCCAGCGACTGAAAAAACAAACCGATTACCAGCGCCAAATTGTGGAAGTAGATCGGCAATTTGACCCGCAAGAATTTTTGTCGCTGTTTGCTGAAGCATCATTGTTTGGCGACGTGTCACTGGTTGATTTGAGAATCAATCAACCCAAACTCAGCAAGGAAGCCGCGGAGGCCTTGGCCAAAGCAGCCCAGTGGATCGCTGCAGGTGATACCGGGCATTACCTGCTGGTCAACGCTCCGAAGCTAAACAAAACCCAGGAAAAAAGTGCTGGTTTTGCAGAATTGCTAGCCAAAGGCGCCGAGATTGCCTGCCGCCCAGTGGGCGCCGACACCCTACCCGGCTGGATAGCACAAGCCGCCAAACGCAAAGGCGTACAATTAAACCGTGAAACTTGTGGTTGGCTGGCCGAGAAAACCGAGGGTAACCTGCTGGTGGCGCATCAAACCATTGAAAAACTGGCACTTGAACACCAAGGGGCCGTGGACATTGAACAGGTGCAAGGCATGGTTGCCAATTCGGCGCGTTTCAATGTGTTCGATTTGGGCGGCAGCCTGCTGGCCGGGGACGCCAAACGAATTACCCGAATGATGGAAGGCTTGGAAGCCGAAGGGGAGGCCCCCACTTTGGTACTTTGGGCCTTGCAAGAGGAAATTCGTGCCATTCGCGACACACAGCAGGCCATGCGGCGTGGAATGTCTTTGTCGGATGCCTGCCGACAAAATAGAATTTGGGGACAAAGGCAAAACCACATTGCGGCCGCCCTGAAACGCCACAACCCTGGCAGCCTTCAAAAACTGACCGCTTGGTGTTATGCCGCTGAAAAAACCATCAAAGGCATGAAACAGGGCAACCCCTGGACCCTCTTTGAGATTATCGGCCTGGGTGTGGCGGGCATAGAACCGCCCGAATTGTGGACCAGTTGAATCAATCGTACCGAACGATAGTACAGAGTAAGCAATATGAGCATTGAAGAACAAATTCTGGCCATTGGCAAAAAGGCCCGCGCAGCCGCTGTTTACATGGCCAAAGCCAACACGCACGCGAAAAACGCAGCATTGCTTGAAACAGCCAAGCTGATTCGCGCCAACAAGGCTGCGCTAACCCAGGCCAATCAAGCCGATATGGCACAAGCCCAAGCAAATGGCTTGGAGGCAGCATTGCTTGATCGCCTTGCATTAAGCGACAAGGCCATTGAAACCATGGCAGAAGGCCTGGAGCAAATTGCCCAACTGCCCGACCCAATTGGCGAGATGACCGATTTCAAAAACCGCCCGACTGGCATTCAAGTGGGCAAAATGCGTGTGCCCTTGGGCGTCATCGGTATTATTTATGAAAGCCGCCCGAATGTTACGGTAGACGCCGCTGGCCTTTGCATAAAATCGGGCAATGCCACCATTTTGCGTGGCGGCTCCGAGGCGTTCCGTTGCAACCAGGCCTTGGCTGCAATCGTTGCACAAGGTTTGGAGGCAGCAGGCTTGCCCGCTGATGCCGTTCAAGTGATCGACACCACGGACCGCGCAGCAGTGGGCACATTGATTACCATGACTGAATATGTTGATGTGATTGTGCCTCGAGGTGGCAAAGGCTTGATTGAGCGGATTTCCCGCGATGCGAAGGTGCCTGTGATCAAGCACCTGGATGGTATTTGCCATGTTTTCATTGATGAGTCTGCAAACCTTAGCCATGCGGCCAACATTGCCGAGAATGCGAAAACCCACCGGTATGGCACCTGCAACACCATGGAAACTTTGCTGGTTCACGCCCATGTGGCCAAGCCCGCCTTGGCGGAACTTGCGCAGCGTTACGCAGCCAAAGGCGTCGAACTTCGCGGCTGCAAACGAACCATGGCGCTGTTACCCAGTGTAAAAGCGGCCACCGAGGAAGACTGGAGCACTGAATACCTCGCACCAATTTTGTCAATCAAAGTGGTCGACAGTCTTGACGAGGCCATCGCCCACATCAACCAATACGGGTCGCACCACACCGACTGCATCGTGACGGAAAACCACAGTCACGCCATGCGCTTTATTCGGGAAGTGGATTCCGCCTCTGTGATGGTCAATGCATCAACCCGTTTTGCTGACGGATTTGAATATGGCTTGGGTGCCGAAATCGGCATTTCCACCGATAAAATTCATGCGCGTGGCCCGGTCGGCCTTGAGGGCCTGACCAGCCAAAAGTACGTGGTGTTTGGCCACGGCGAAACAAGAAACTGATTGATTCAAAACCAACTGGAGCAGTACATGGACGGTTACCTGTGGGTGAAAGCCTTTCACATTTTGTTTGTCGCTTCCTGGTTTGCGGGTTTGTTTTACCTGCCCAGAATTTTTGTAAACCTGGCCATGGAAACGGAGCCAGCCGCCACAGCGCGCTTGCTGGAAATGGCGAAAAAACTTTACAAATTCATGACCCTTCTGGCCATTCCTGCCTTGTTGCTGGGTTTTGCGCTGGTGGGGGTATATCAAATTGGTGTGGGTGGGCAAAGTGGCTGGCTACATGCAAAAATTTTCGTTGTTTTCGCCATTGCCGGTTACCACTACAGCTGCGGTCGCATTCTGCGCAAATTTGAAGCAGGCCAAAACACACGCGGTCACACTTACTTCCGGTGGTTCAATGAGGTGCCCGTGGTACTCATGACCATCGCCATCATCCTGGTGGTAGTCAAACCTTTCTAATTTTTTAAAAGTAATTCATGCCCTATTCAAGCCCCAATCATTCCAAGCCGAATAACGCCGGCAAACCCGCCGGTCAGCAACACAACTCGACCAAGCAGAGTGTGTTCAACTGTTTTGCAAGCTGCCCGCGTGGCCTGGAAGAAATTCTGGTGGCTGAACTGGAAACCATGGGTGCTCAAAAAACCCGTGCAGTAACCGGTGGCTGTACATTCGAAGCCAGCTGGCGCCAAGCCACCCGCATGACCTACTGGACCCGTTTTGCAGGCCGCATTGGGCTTGAATTGGCGAGGGGAGAATGCAGCAATGAAGAACAGTTCTACAATATCGCCAAGTCGGTTGACTGGTACAACTGGTTCAAGCTGTCTAACACTTTCCGGGTTGACCTGAATAATCTGGGAGCCGACATTCAAAGCGTTCGCTTCACACAGCTGCGCCTGAAAGACGCCGTATGCGATTCATTCCTTGAGCGTTTCGACGAACGCCCGAACGTCAGTGTTGAAGCACCGGATGTACGGATTTTCGCAGCCATCAGTCCTACTGAAGCCATGGTGTACATTGACTTGGCTGGTGAAAACCTGTTCAAGCGGGGTTGGCGCGAAGAAGCGGGTGTGGCGCCACTGAAAGAGAACCTGGCTGCTGGCCTGTGGCACATTGCACGCCACAGCGAAGCAGGCAAAAATGCCGATGTGTTTCTCGACCCATTTTGCGGCAGCGGTACGCTGGTCATCGAATCACTTTCGCAGCTGTGCGATCGTGCCCCTGGCCTGGAGCGCCCATTCGCTTTTGAGAACCTGAAACCCTTCACCCCCGAGTGGGGCAAAGAACTTCAAGAAGATGCCAACCGGCGCTTCAATGCTGGTCTGGACAAGGCGCTTACCTCACCCTACTTCCACTGGTATGCCAGCGACATCACTGAACTTCTGGTCGACATTGCTCAAGAAAATTTGGTGCGTGCCGGCTTCGAAGAACTTCTTGATGCTGGTATTGTGCAGTTTGCGCAGCGCGATGCACTCACTGTTGAGCCACCTTCACCCACTGGCATTGTGTTCAGCAACCCACCTTATGGCGAGCGCGTGCGCGCCAAGGGTGCAGATGTACCTGAAGACGAAGCCTACGAACGATTGTTCAAAGCCTACGGTGACCATCTGAAAATGAATTTTTCAGGCTGGACGGCCTTTTTGTTTTCAGGCGACCTGGAAATCAAGAAAACCTTGGGATTAAGCCCCAAACGCAAACGCCCACTGTTCAATGGCCCCATTGAATGCCGGCTGTTTGAAATTCCGTTGACCCGCGGTGTATATCGACCAAGGGCCAACGGTGAACTCTCTGCTGATCCAATTACGGAAAAATCCGAAGGCGGTAACGGCACAGAAGACTGAATAAGGCTGAAATTACTCTGCCAACAACTTGGCAATATCAGCTTTTAAATCTGCTGGCTTGGTGGTGGGGGCGTAGCGGTCATACACCTCACCATTTTTGCGAACCAAAAATTTGGTGAAATTCCACTTGATGGCCTCGGTGCCTAAAATGCCCTTGGCTTGCGAAGTCAGGTATTTGAACAATGGGTGGGCATCGCTGCCTTTTACATCCACCTTCTCTGCCATCAAAAAATCAACGCCGTAATTCTTCTGGCAAAAGCTGGCAATTACCTCTTCAGTACCCGGTTCCTGGCCCCCAAACTGATTGCAGGGAAAACCGATAATCACCAAGCCCTTCTGGCCCAATTCTTTGTGCAGTTCCTGCAAACCTTCGTACTGCGGCGTGAAACCACACTTGCTGGCCGTGTTTACAATCAACAGAACCTTGCCTTGAAAATCCGCGAGGCTCAGCGGCTTACCGTCGAGGGTTTTGCTTGAAAACTCGTACACATTGCTTGCCATGGGAATTGCCTCTCAAGGGTTTGTTGAAAAGCAAGTTTACCTGCAAACCCAAATCGCTCAAGGCTGGTTCGAGCCCGAAATTACACTCATCGCCACTTCTCGAGTAATCCTTCCAGTCATCAAAAGCCGTTGCACCGCCTGCTCCATGGTCTGCATGCCATGCTGCGAACCCGTTTGAATCGACGACAGCATTTGCGCCACCTTGCCTTCACGAATCAAATTTCGAATCGGCGGCGTGGCCATCATGATTTCATGCGCAGCAACTCGCCCGCCCCCCTGCTTTTTCAGCAGGGTTTGACAAATTACGGCACGCAGCGATTCCGACAACATGGCGCGCACCATACTTTTGTCAGCCGATGGAAATGCATCAATAATACGGTCGATGGTTTTGGGTGCGGAGGAAGTGTGCAAGGTGGCAAAAACCAGGTGCCCAGTTTCAGCTGCGGTCAAGGCCAGTTGAATGGTTTCAAGATCACGCATTTCGCCAACCAGAATTACATCCGGGTCCTCTCGCAAGGCAGAGCGCAAAGCTGCACCAAATGAATGGGTGTGCTCACCCAACTCGCGTTGGTTAATCACACAGTTCATCGGTGTGTGCGTAAATTCAATCGGGTCCTCAATGGTCAGAATATGCGCCTTCTGGTTGCGGTTTACATCATCCACCATCGCTGCCAAGGTGGTACTTTTGCCCGAGCCGGTGGGACCGGTAACCAGTACCAGACCATTGGGCTCACGCGCAATTTGACGAAACACGGCAGGTGCCTCCAGTTCCTCCAGCGTTTTTACTCGGCTAGGTACAACCCGAAATGCCGCCGATGCCCCCCTGCTTTGCATGAATGCATTCACACGAAAACGCGACAAACCATCCACCGAAAAACTGTAATCACATTCATGCGACTGTTCCCAGCCTTGCCATTGCGCTTCTGTCATCGACCCTTGAATCAATCGATAAATTTCGCGGTGCCCCAACACCGACTCACTCAGTTTGCGCATTTCACCGTTTACGCGGATCATCGGGGGCATGTCTGCCGACAAATGCAAATCCGATGCATGTTCCTCCACGGCCCAAGTCAACAATTCGGTCAGTGTCATGTGGCTATAATCTCCTTTTAAGCATTGAATTGATGCACCATGAACCGAGCCAAACAACTGGCTGACATTCAAAGCCGAATTGAAAACGCATGCAGCAAAGCAGGTCGACCCAGGTCGACAGTTAAATTGCTGGCGGTCAGTAAAACTTTTCCCTTGAGCGACATACTTGAGTTTTACAGCTGTGGGCAAATAGCCTTTGGTGAAAATTACCTGCAGGAAGCGCTGGATAAAATCACCCAGCTGGCTGATCACCCCAATGCGCAAACAACCAGCGCCAACATTGAATGGCATTTCATCGGGCCCATACAAAGCAACAAAACAAAAGCAATCGCAGAAAACTTCTCCTGGGTGCACAGCGTTGACCGCTTGAAAATTGCGCAACGTTTGTCAGATCAGCGCCCAGAAAACCTTGCACCCTTGAATGTACTGGTACAAATCAATACCTCGGGTGAAGACAGCAAATCCGGCGTCAGTCCTGAACAGGCCATTGACTTGTGCCATCAAATTCATGGCATGAAAAACATAGCGCTGCGCGGCCTAATGACCATTCCCAGCAATACAGACAACACCGATCAATTGAAATCTGAATTTTTAAAGTGCAAGTCGGTTTTCGATTCGCTCAATTCAAACGGCCTGAGCATGGACACACTTTCCATGGGCATGTCCGCAGACCTTGAATTGGCGATTGAATGCGGCTCAAGCTGCGTGCGCGTGGGTTCAGCCCTGTTTGGTGCACGCGACTATTCAAAATAAACACACGGAATCACGATGCAGAACACTCTATTTATTGGCGGCGGCAACATGGCATTTGCCATTCTTGGCGGATTGATTGGCAGTGGCATACCTGCCAGCACATTTCATGTGATTGACCCCAGCCCGGACGCAGCTGCAAAAATGTCCACTTTGAACATTCAGTGCACCACAGATTGGCCAAGCAACTTCACTCCGGAAATCGTGGTACTCGCTGTAAAACCTCAACTGATGCAAAGCGTACTGAACAGCCAGGCTGCCCATTTGGAAAAGGTGTTATTGGTCAGCATTGCCGCGGGTGTCAGCGTGGCTCAAATACAGGACTGGAGCCAGCAGAACAATGCACGTGTGGTGCGCTGCATGCCCAACACCCCCGCCTTGGTCTCGCAGGGTATCTCAGGCCTGTTTTTCACCGCGAATTGTTCTGCGGAAGATCGTGGTATTGCCCAGCAAATTTTCAGTAGCTGTGGTGAAGTTCTGGTGCTGAACCAAGAAGATGAAATCAACGCGGTAACGGCCATTTCAGGCAGTGGTCCTGGCTATGTTTTTTTCATGATGGAAGCCTTGGCCATGGCCGCGAAAAACCTGGGATTCACTGAGGCGCAGGCCAACTTGTTGGTCAGTCAAACTTTTTTGGGCGCCGCCACACTGGCCAGGCAGTCCAATGACTCGTTTGCTACCCTGCGGGAGAAAGTCACGAGCAAAGGAGGCACCACCTTTGCCGGTCTTGAACAGTTGCGCGCACACGGCGTGCAGGAAGCCATCGTTAGCGCAGCCAAAGCCGCATGTGAACGTGCCGTCGAACTGCAAAAGGGTTCCATCTAAGCAAGCACACCACCATATGCAAGCCACGCTTACAAATACTGAAGTACCAAGCCCGCAAACAATGCTGCGCCCAACCAGTTGTTGTGTAGAAATGCCTTGAAGCACAGCGCACGGTCGCGATTGCGGATCAGCATGAAGTGGTACACAGCAATACCCACAGCGCACACCCAACCCAACCAAAAAGCTGGGCCAAAGCCCAGTGAACTGGCCACCCACGCCCAAATCAAAAGGCTGGCTGCATAACACACCACAATGCCCGCTACATCATATCGGCCCAGGGTAATTGCAGCGGTTTTAATATTGAGTTTCAAATCATCGGGCTTGTCGACCAAGGCGTATTCTGTGTCGTAAGCCACCGTCCAAAATACATTGGCTACAAAGACAAGCCAAGCGTGCAGGGGCACACTGCCCTGCACCGCGACAAATGCCATTGGAATCGAAAAACCAAAGGCAATGCCAAGGTAGGCTTGAGGCATGGGAAAAAAGCGTTTGGTGAACGGGTAGCTGCCCGCCAAAAAAGCGGCGGGAATGCTCATCAAAATGACAGACCAACCGAGAGGTAAAGTAATCAGCAAAGCCAAAACAGCCAAGCCAGCGGCCAGCGAGAGGGCCTCTTTTTCACCAATCCGGCCACTGGTCAAAGGCCTGTTGCGGGTTCGCTCCACATGCAGATCAATATCGCGATCTGCATAATCGTTAATCGCACAACCCGCGGATCGCATTAACACCACGCCAGCGATAAATATCAGCAGCACATGCCAGGGTGGCGTGCCTTCGGCCGCCATCCACAAGCCCCACAACGTGGGCCACATCAACAGCAAAATCCCGATGGGCTTATCCAAACGCAGAAGCAAGTAATAGTCTCGCAGGCGCGCCTTACTCAGAACAACCATCGATTAACGCACCATTTGAGGTGCATCCAGAAACTCAACACCATTCAGGTCGCATTCCATGATTGCATCGCGCAAAGCCTCTAAGGCCTCACGCCGCCCAAAACTTTTTCGCCACACCAGCGCAACCGTGCGGCGCGTGTCGTCGTCGGCCAGCGGAATATAAGTCAACAAACTTTCCTTGGGAACGGGGTTAGGTACAGAACTTGAGGGCAACACGGTAATCCCCACACCCGAGGCAACCATGTGGCGAATCGTTTCTAGTGAACTTCCCTCGAAAGTACGTTGAATGCCTTCTGACGATTGCGAGAATCGGGACAGTTCCGGGCACACACCCAACACCTGGTCTCTGAAACAGTGCCCAGTGCCGAGCAACAGCATGTTCTCGGTGCGAAGGTCATCGGACTTGATCGCTTTTTCGTTGGCCCAACGGTGAGACTTCGGCAAAGCCACCATGAAGGGCTCATCATACAAAGGCTGAATCACAAAACCCGATTCATTGATCGGCAAGGCCAACACTGCCACATCAATATCGCCCTGTTTCAACAACTCAAGCAGGCGCACCGTGAAATTTTCTTGCAACACCAGCGGCATGGAAGGCACTCGCTGAATCATGCTGGAAACCAGGCCTGGCAACAAATAGGGGCCAATCGTGTAAATGACACCGACCCGAAGCGGGCCTGCCAACGGGTCCATCCCCTGCTGTGCAATGCTCTTGATGGCAGAAGCCTCTTCAAGCACACGCTGCGCCTGAACCACAATGCGCTCACCCACCGGCGTTAGGGACACCTCGTTGGAACCCCTTTCAAACAGGGACACACTCAGTTCTTCTTCCAGTTTTTTGATGGCCACAGACAAGGTGGGCTGGCTGACAAAACAAGCGTCCGCGGCGCGGCCGAAATGCTTTTCGCGGGCCAAAGCGACTATGTACTTGAGTTCAGTGAGAGTCATTTAATTTTGCTATCAAAACTGCGAGTGCAATTATTATTGCAAACACAGCCCTATCAAGCAACACATCTTTTCTTGATCACCTTAAAGCCGCATCGGCAAAATCACCATTTGCTGGCCGGCATTGTGCAAACGGCGTTGAAGTTCCAATGCCGCTTGGTTGTGCAACAACCGGGTCAGGACATTTTCATTTTCAAACACCAGTTTGCTGGTGAAGAAAATTGCGTTGGGGTGGTTTTCAGCAACCTCTTTCGCCAGATTCGTCAACTCTTCCACCGCATCGGTTCCAAACGACAAATAACTCTTGGCGCGCAAGCCATGGCTGCGGCAAAAATTCACGAAGTAATTCAAAGAAACTGACGCATCAACACGCATGGCCTCCAGGGCCTCGCGACCACCGTAGGCCTTGGAATCAACAGTGCGCGCGTTCATGAACACAAAGTTCTGAAAGTGGTTCGGAAACATGCGTTGCACCCAAAGCAAAGCATGCAAGCCACCCCCGCGGCTATTGCCCACAATGAATACCGCCGTATTGCCATCGGGAATCAACTCGGGTGGCGAGTGTGCCGAGCCATATTGGGCCATGGCAAACACCTCATCAATCTTCGCGATCTTATCCTTGGTGTCCCGGTAGTGGTTGCGCACCCACAAGCACACCAACACCACCACCGTGGTGATCAGCATGGTGATCCATCCACCTTGAAAAAACTGGGTAATGATGGTGCCCAACAAAATGGATGCGGAAACAGCAAAGCCGAGCGAGGCCGACAAAATACCTTTGATGAAACGTTTCTCGTGGCGATTTTTAAGCCAGTAAACGCACAGCCCCAACATGGACAGGCTGAACACAATAAACACATTGATGGAAAACAGCACCACCAACAAGTCCACATTCGCATCGCTTAGGTAAATAGCCACCAAAGCCAAACCACCCATCAGCATGATGCCGTTCTTGGTCACAAAACGGTTGGACAAATAACGAAACTGGTGGGGCAACCAGGAGTCAATCGCCATGGTCGACAACACCCGTGGCCCCACCGCAAATGCCACATGGGCAGCCAACAACAGCACTGCCGTTTCAAGACCCAGCATCACCAGCAAACCCAAAATAACGTAAGGCCAGTCCCAGCCAAGGTCGGTGAATACCCTTTCAAACAGCACACCATTCAAAGCCATGGTGGGTTCAAGGTTCACGTCCCACAGTGAATACAAGGCAGCAAGACTTGCGGCAGCAAAGGCTAGGGCAAAGGCGACATAAGCCAGCATTTTTCTGCGGTTCTCGCTGCTTTGCCTGTACCGGCTTAATTGCACCGTGTCAGAGGCCGCCTCAATGCCGGTGTAGGTGCCACCACCCAGAAAAAAACCCCGTGCAAAAATTGCCAACACTGGCAACCAACCCAAGGTATTTAAATCGGACTCGGTGGTTTCAATGCTGCGCTTGACCACCCCGCCAATGTCCTGAAAGTGATCCGAGAAACCCACCAGAATGAAAACCAGATGAGTTAACAGAAAAGCCACAAACAGGTACTTGAAAGGTTTTAGGTTCAAGTGCCGCCCCTGAATATGGAAATTCATCAAGGCAAGCATCAAGGCCATAGAGACCCACACGCGGTACTCGTAAAAATAGGGAGGCAAAAAGCTGAACATCAAGTGGGTTGATGCGCTAATACCCAAGGCCACCATCAGTACATAATCCACCAGCAGTGCAGCACCAGCGATCAAACCCACTTTTGGGCCAAGCAAATTGGTGGCCATGGCATAGCCGCCACCGCCTTTCGGGAAAAGCTCGGTGACACGGAAATAGGTGAGAGAAACCAGAAGAATGGAAAGGGCTGTCAACAAGCCCAGAAACAAGAGCAAATGGCGCGATTCGCCCAATGCCTTGAATGATTCTTCGGGGCCGAAAGCCACTGACGCCAAACCACAAGCCCCTACGGCAACCCACGCGTATCTCTCGGAGAAAATATCATCGCGTTCATCCGCCGCAAGGGAGGTTGACGCCGAGCGTGGCACAGCAGATTGTTGACCAAGCGTGGCGTTGGCCTTGCCTGACTTCGGGGGTTGACTCATGCGTACATTGCAGCGCAACAAACAAGTCGAGTATGGTATACCGTCCCCATGAGCAACACAATGCACCTCTCGGCGTTATCATGGCAACTGAGCGAATTTAGATCCATTTACCCAAACACAAACTGCACTCATAATGACACAAGCTACCGTTGTTTCCACTTCCAAAGCCCCCGCCGCAATCGGCCCGTACAGCCAAGCCATCAAGCTCGGTAACCTCGTATTCACCTCGGGCCAAATTGGCCTGAACCCTGCCACCGGCGACTTGATCGGCCCTGGCACCGAGGAGCAGGCACGCCAGGCATTCAGCAACTTGAAAGCCGTTGCCGAAGAAGCAGGCGGCAGCCTGGCCAACGTCGTGAAATTCACCTTGTTCCTGACCGACCTCAGTGAATTCGCCCAAGTCAACGCCATTATGCAAGAGTACGTGTCTGCCCCATTCCCCGCCCGGTCTACGGTGGGGGTGGCCAGCCTGCCCAAGGGTGCACGTTTTGAAGTTGAAGCCATTTTGTCCCTGTAACAGCCTACTCAAGTCAAACACTTGACCGCAGCAGCCCCCCAACAACCACCCTGCTTCGAGGAGCTGCTGCCGCTGCCCTTGTCTGTTGCAGACGCGGTGGGCAGCCTGCTGACAGCCCCGCACTGGATGGGACTGGCCTTGCACCTGCCACTTCGTTTTGAAGACAAGGCCTCAATCACGGCCATGGACTCACTTCAGCTTGGGCAAAAGGTGAACTTGCTGGCCACCGTGGTTGGCACCGAAGTGCAATACCACCCACGCAAACAACTGCGGGTTTGGGTTGAAGATGGCGACACCAGCTTGCTATTGCGTTGGCTTCATTTCTACCCCGGGCTGCAGCAAAAACTCCGCGAAGGCACCCGAATTCAAATCAGCGGTCAAATCCGGCAGGGCTACGGCACATTCGAGATGGTGCACCCCACCGTGAAAATTGTCCTTCCTGGGACCCTGGATGAAACCGCCAACCAAAAAGCGGCCACGACAAACTCGAATGCCGTACTTGAACCTGTTTATCCCAGCACCGGGCAATTGAAACAAAGCGACTGGCACCGCTGGATGAAAAAGCTGCCGGCAGCCTGTTTCATCGATACCTTGCCCACCAAGCTGTGCAAAAAATACAAGTTGCTATCTTGGCCAACTGCCCTGCAAACCTTGCATGGCCAGGCCAAACCCGAAGAACTCTATGACCTGAACTTGCGCACCCATCCTGCCTGGACACGTGTGAAGGTAGATGAACTTCTGGCCCAACAACTGTTGCTTCGTGAATACCGACAACAGCGCACCCAGGAAAAGGCAAGTCCGCTAAAAGCCTTGAAAACCTCAAAAACCAGCTTGGTCCGGCAGTTCATAGCCCAATTGCCCTTCAAGCTGACAGGGGCTCAGGAACGAGCCTGCCAGGAAATTTTCGAAGACCTCGCCAACCCCTATCCCATGCAACGTTTGCTTCAGGGCGACGTGGGAAGCGGCAAAACGCTGGTGGCTGCGCTGGCCTGTTTGCGAGCCATCGAGAACGGAAAACAGGCCGCAATTTTGGCGCCCACCGAAGTGTTGGCGGCGCAGCACCACCACAAGCTAACGCCATTGTTTGAAGCGGTGGGTGTGCGCTGCGCGAAACTTCAGGGTGCCATGAAAAAAAGTGAAAAAGACCGCACCCTGAGTGCACTTGCTGAGGGAGAAATCGATGTCGTTATCGGTACACATGCCTTGGTTCAAGACCATGTCGAGTTTCATGCACTGGCACTGGTAGTAGTCGATGAACAGCACCGCTTCGGCGTGGCCCAACGCCTGTCACTGATTGCCAAGGCAAGTAATGGGCACTTGGCCCACCAACTCATGATGAGTGCAACACCCATTCCACGTACACTGGCGCAAACTTATTTATCCGACCTTGCGGTGTCCAACCTGGATGAAAAACCACCCGGCAGAAAACCCATCATCACCAAACTTTTTTCCCAGAAAAAACGGGAGCAACTCATTTCAGCCATTGAAGGTGAAATTGACAAAGGCCAGCAAGTGTATTGGGTGTGCCCACTGATCGAAGAAAGCGAAACACTCGACCTACAGGCGGCACAAGCCACCTACACCGACCTGTGCGAACAACTTCCCACTAGGCGAATTGGTCTGCTACACGGCAAACAAGACGCCAAACTGAAGCAAGCCACCATGGCTGCATTTGCAGCAGGTGAACTTGATTTGCTGGTGTCCACTACAGTGATTGAAGTTGGCGTAGACGTGGGCAATGCCAGCCTGATGGTGATTGACCAGGCCGAACGTTTTGGCCTTGCACAGCTTCACCAACTGCGTGGACGCGTGGGGCGAGGCAGCGTGCAAAGCGTGTGCGTGCTGCTCTATGGCGGGCCTTTATCAAACACCTCCAAGTTGCGCTTGAAAGCCATGCATGAAAGCGACGATGGATTTTATCTTGCTGAAAAAGACCTGGAAATTCGAGGTCCTGGCGAATTACTGGGCAAGCGGCAATCGGGTTTGCCGATGATGCGCTACGCCGACCCACTGGTTGACAAAGAGTTACTGGAATTGGCGAGAACCCTGGCTCAACAAATGCCACCAGATGCAGAGAACACACGCCGGCACATACAACGGTGGATTGAAGAAACACCTTGGTGGTTGAGTTAAAAATTAGCTAAAAATGCCCAGATAGGCGTGTGGAAAACAAAAAGCCAGTTCGCAAAGAACTGGCTTTTTGTTTTACCTGGCTATGTTCTAGCCAGGGTATGCTACCAAGGCGAATGACAATAAAATGCTTATTCAGCAGATTGCTTGTTCGCACGGTTGGGCAACTTTTCCTTGATACGTGCGGACTTGCCTGAACGATCACGCAGGTAGTACAGCTTGGCTCGACGAACATCACCACGACGCTTCAATTCGATCTTTTCGATAGAAGGTGAATATAGCTGGAATGTACGTTCTACGCCTTCGCCAGATGAAATCTTACGAACGATAAAAGACGAATTCAAACCACGGTTACGACGGGCGATGACCACACCTTCGTAAGCCTGCAGGCGTGAACGTGTGCCTTCGATTACGCGAACACTTACGATTACGGTGTCGCCGGGGGCGAACTCGGGAATTTCTTTACCCAAGCGAGCAATTTCTTCTTGCTCAAGTTGTTGAATCAAATTCATTGATAGCTCCAAATCATCATTCACGGGCTTTTTTGACTCAATGAATTGAGTATGCACCGCCAGAGGATGAAAACATTAAAAGGTGTCTGCCTGTAAATTCAATACGAGCAATCCACCAACCTAGACCTTCTTGCCAGCGTTGCCTGTTTGATTTTTTGAATCAGAATCAGGGTTGCCCAGCAATTCAGGCCGAAAGCGTTCCGTGTAAACTTTCGCTTGCTCAAAACGCCAACTTTCTATTTTCGCATGATTTCCAGACAAAAGCACGTTCGGAACTGCTTTATTTTCAAAAACTTCCGGGCGAGTGTAGTGTGGACAATCCAGTAAACCCGCCTCAAATGAATCTTGGCTAGCCGACAAGGCATGGTTCAACACATCGGGCAGCAAACGTACCCAAGCGTCAACAAAACAAGCCACAGCCAGCTCGCCACCAGAAAGCACAAAGTCGCCCAAACAGTAAGTTTGCTCAACATACTCGTCGATAAAGCGTTGATCCACGCCCTCGTAACGACCGCACAGTAAAATTGCGCCCGCACCCTGGTCGCTGAAAGCCCGAATATCCGCCTGTTTCAACAACGGGCCATGCGGTGTTAAAAAAATCAAAGGCGCACTGTCACCGCGCGCTTGGCGAATCGCCTTGACGCAACGCACCAAGGGCTCCGCCAGCATCACCATACCCGGGCCACCGCCGTAAGGCCTGTCGTCAACGGTGCGATGGGGGTCATCGGTGAAATCGCGGGGATTCCAGCAGTTCAGTTCAAACAACTGCTTTTTCAAGGCCCTGCCCACCACACCCAACTCAACCAAACTCGGAAACTGGTCAGGAAAAAGGGTGATCACATCAAAGCGAGGGCCTGGCATCAATAATCTTCCTGCCAATCTGCTTGAATCTGTTTGGCCTGCGTGTCCACATTCACAATATATGCGGCCACAAATGGAATCAGCATTTCCTGCTCAGCCTCACCCTTGACCGACAAAATTGGATGGGCCCCATGGTCAACAACCTGAGTGACTGTGCCCAACACCTTACCTTCCAGATTGCTTACCAGGCATCCGACCAAATCGACCCAGTAATATTCACCTTCAGCGGTTGAGGGAAAGCGTGCGCGAGATACATAAACCCGTCGCCCCTTGAACTGGGCAGCCAGTTCGGGCTGCTCTATGCCCTCAAGGTGCGCGACAATTCGACTGGAGTGTGGCTTGCTTTGCAAAACACGAAATGGCTCAAATACCAGTTCTTCGAACTTCGGCGGTGCCGTGCGACGCACAGCTGCGCCTTCAGAAGCGGGCAAACGTGAAACCCACCATTGCTTGCTTTTCAACAAGACATCCGGCTCTTCAGATGAAGGCAACACATTGACCCAGCCCTTCAGACCGTAGGGTTCACCAATTCGCCCCAGTTCTACCAAATCGTCGGGTACATTCATGCTCGGTATCCAAAAACGGGCAAACCACAAAACCAAAAGCAAAAGTCCGCGAACGTAGCATCCACGGACTTTGTGTAACAAGCTGCTTTTTGACCTGCGTTTGTTCCAAAATTAACCGGATCAAACTCGCCGGTGTTAAAGCTTGCAGGATTTAGCAGCTTGATTAAGCTGCTTGCTTGGCGTTGTATTCACCAACCAGGCGTTCTACTGTAGAAGAGCATTGTGCACCAACGCTTTTCCAGTAGGTCAGGCGATCCATGGCAATGCGCAGGCCTTCAGAGCCGGCAGGGGCTACCGGGTTGTAAAAACCAATGCGCTCGATGAAACGGCCATCGCGACGGTTGCGTGAATCAGCAGCCACCAGGCTATAAAATGGGCGCTTTTTAGAACCACCACGTGCGAGTCGAATGACGACCATAATTTCCTCTATTAAATTAGTGCCTGCAGCACAAGCCTTGGCCACTGCAAACGAATGAATCATTGGGATTTCGACACACGAAATCCGATAACCCGCTATTATAGCCAGCGTAATCCAATCTAACAAGCAGTGTTTTAAAAAATGAATGCATCACCTCAAGAACCCTTCAAATCCAAGCTTTTGTTCTGCTGGCTTGCCTTGCTGACCGGCGCTATTGGCGGTCACTGGATCTACGCTGGCAAAAAACGTTTCTGGTTCTACATGCTGACCTTCCCCCTATCGGCTTTTGCCGGCTGGATAGACACCATGCGCTACGGTCTGATGAAGGACGAACAATTTAATACCCTGCTAAACCCGGAATACCCCGCAGACACGCGGCAAACCACAGGCGCAGTGGTGGCCTCGGTGGCCCTGTCACTGGCTTTTGGAATGACCGCGCTAATGGCCACACTGGCCATGCTGTTTCAATGGTATTTCAGCGGCGTAGTCAGCTGAATTGCGAGTTGAGCACCTAAGCAAAGCCACCTGAACAAGCCACGCAAAAAAAAGCCCGCTAAAAAGCGGGCTTAACAGGGCTTGAGGAGACAGAGACACTTGCTTGGTCGCAAGGCTCGCCCCTGAGGGGAGTATGCGATTCCACAAGCAGTTGGCCTACCCTTAAAACGTGGGGGAACCCCAACGGTTTACAGGCGACTCGGTTCAAGAGGCCGAATCAACCAACATTAATAAGTGTCAAAGTCACCACTTTAGTTTCATGGTTTCAGGTATTTTTTAATCAACCTGCCCACATAGCGCGCCACACCTTGCTCCACGCTGTAAAAACTGCCGGTGTAACCCGCTGCGCGCAAGTTGCTCAAATCAGCTTGGGTATAGCTTTGGTACTTGCCTTTGAGCGCATCCGGAAACTCGATGTACTCAATAAAGCCACCCTTCACCGCCTCTTGTAAACTCAGGGCTGCACTGCCCTGACTTTCACGCAGCGTATTCAAGGTAGTCAGGGCCACATCGTTGAATGTTTGGGCACGCCCTGTACCCAGGTTATACACACCGGAAGGTGCCTTACTGGCCTGCTCGAAGAAATACATATTCACCTTGACCACGTCTTCAATCGAGACAAAATCTCGCTGCTGGCAGCCAGCCTCATAACCACCGTATGGGCCGAATAACTTCACTGAACCTCCCTCACGAAACTGGTTAAAGTTGTGAAACGCCACTGAAGCCATACGCCCTTTGTGTTGCTCGCGATCGCCATACACATTGAAGTATCGAAAGCCGAATACAGGTGCCTTCAGACCCTGCTTCATTCGGCTGCGCAACACCTGGTCGAACAAAAACTTGGAATAGCCATACACGTTCAGCGGTTTTTCAACCTCACGGTTCTCGACGAATTCCGTGCTGCCACCGTAAACTGCCGCCGATGACGCATAGAGAAATGGAGTACCCGTACGCTGCGCCCACTCAAACAACGTTTGGGTGTAGCGAAAATTGTTGGCCATCATGTAGTTGCCGTTGTGCTCCATGGTGTCGGAGCAGGCACCTTCATGAAAAATCGCATCGAACTTGCCAAACTCGCCACGCTCGATGCGCGCGAGAAAATCAGCTTTGTCCAGGTAATCGGAAATTTCACAATCCACCAGGTTCAAAAACTTGTCACCTTTGGTCAAGTTGTCTACGGCCAACACATCGGTAACACCGCGCTCGTTCAGCGCCTTCACCAAATTGCTGCCGATTAAACCAGCAGCACCGGTCACAATCACTTTCATCGTCAAATCCTTTAATTTAGCTCTTCTGGCAATATCACCGCAGTGCCCAATTTACCAACGACCACACCACCGGCCTTGTTGGCCAAGGCCACGCTGTCCGGCAAACTCATTCCTGAACCAACCGCACATGCCAGAGTGGCGATCACCGTGTCGCCAGCGCCCGACACATCAAACACTTCACGGGCCTGCGCGGGCACATGAAAACTCCCGTCAGCTGTAAACAGCGTCATGCCTTCTTCGGAGCGAGTCAGCAACAAAGCACCCAAACTAAGGCGCTCACGCAGGGTTTGCGCTTTTTCAACCAACTGAGCCTCAGTTTTCCAGCTTCCCATCACCTGCTTGAATTCAGACCTGTTCGGCGTAAGAACCGAGGCACCAGCATACTTGCCGTAATCATCCCCCTTGGGATCAACCAAGGTAGTTTTGCCCGCCTTTTTGCACAAGGCAATCATTTCGGCGACATGCTCCAGGCTGCCCTTGCCGTAGTCAGAAAACAGCACCACATCGTGATTGGCGTATTCCTGCTCAAACAACTCCATTTTGGTGGTCAGTTGCTCCGGCGAAGGCCGCTCTTCAAAATCGATTCGCACCAGCTGTTGCTGCCGGGCAATGACGCGTAACTTCACCGTGGTGGGGAAATTCGGATCTTTCAGCAAACGGGAACGTACACCACTTTTCTGGAGCAGGGCCTCCACCGTGTGGCCTGGTTCGTCGTTGCCCACCACGCCCATCAGGCAAAGCTGCGCACCTAGAGAACTGGCGTTGATTGCCACATTGGCTGCACCACCCAAGCGTTCATCTTTGGTACCCACCAGCACCACAGGCACGGGAGCCTCTGGGGAGATACGCTCCACATCCCCAAACCAGTAGCGGTCCAGCATAACATCGCCGACCACTAGAATTTTTGCGTCTTTGAATAGGGACCTGTCGACCATTGTTCAGCCTGTTTTAATGGGTGTGAGCTGGGGTATGTGCTGCCTTCTTGGCAGACACAGGATAGAAATCAAGTTCTTCTGCACGACGCGGCACAATTGAATCCCAATTGGCACAGCCCGGGCATTGCCAGTAAAACTTCTTGGCCTGAAAGCCGCAAGACTGGCAGCGGTAGCGCTCAAGGCGCTGCGTATGTTTGGAAATCAACTCGCGTGTCAGACGAAGGTCTTGCATGCGGTCATCGTCCAGTTTGCCGCGCAACTGGTGCTCCAGCAACTTGTCCAGGCCCAGCAAGCTGGGGCGGGCACGCACCTGTTCACGCAACAATTCGAATGCCGCAAACGGCCCTTTGGTCTCCTCAACAGCCTGCGCCAATACAAGCAGCAAATCAATTGACGGGTACATGGTGCAATATTCCAGCAATGCTGCAATGCCCTCTTCTTCACGCTCAAGCTTCTTGAATGCAGCCCACATATTTGGCCCGACCAAGGGCAAATACCAGGGGTTCTGCCGCTCGGCAGCGCGCCACTGACCAATGGCTTCCTCAAACTGGTTTTGGGTGAAGTAGATATCACCCAGCAACAGGGAGGCTCGCACATTTTGTGCATCAGTCAGCAAAGCATTTTGCAACTCAGCCTTGGCTTTGGGTAAATCTCCCGCATCGATAAACTGAGCTGCCAATTCGCAATAAAAATGCGCAATATCGCCAGCAGGCACGTCCGCGCCATATTCACGAAGCTTGTGAGCTTGGGCAATGGCTTTGTCCCAGGCTTTCTCGAGCTCGTACAACTCCAGCAATTGGCGCGAGGCCTCGGCCTTCATGTCCGAGCCCGACAAACTGTGGAAAGCCTGCTCGGCACGGTCCAGAATACCTGCCCGCAAGAAATCAACACCCAACTCATAGGTGGCTTTTTCCCGGTCTGCAGGGGTAATTTGTTCACGCGTAGTCAAAAACTGGTGCACCCGAATTGCCCGATCAATTTCGCCTTTCTTTCGAAACAGATTGGCCAGCGCAAAATGCAACTCAACGGTGTGCGTGTCGATTGCCGCCACTTCCAGAAAAGCGTCAATCGCCTTGTCAGGCTGCTCGCTGAGCAAGAAATTGACGCCTTTGAAATAAGAGGCAGGTAATTGGCCACGCACTGATGCATCAGAACGTTTTTCGAGTCGGGCAGCCATCCATCCCAAGCTGAATATTAGCGGGACGAGTACCAACCACCAGGTTTCAAATTCCATGGCTTGGGCCTATTGGCAAAGCCGGCATGGGTTCTTCGACAATAACCGGCGTATTGCCTTGTACTTTAAGTTGATTCAACTCGCGCTCAAGACGTTCCGCATTCTTTGTGGCCACAGAGGCTGCACGCTTGGCCTTCAACCAGGAGGGCAGCAAAGAGATCCATGCGAACACAGCGCCCAACAGCAAGGCAAGCAGCAAAGCCACTACCAGTTGAACCTGAATTTCTAACCCAGGCAACCATTTGACGGTCACTAAATCGGTGTTTCGAATGGAGAATGTGAGAACAACAAGGAAGAGTGCAAGTCGCACAACCCAGGCAAGTATTTTCAAGGTGGTCCCCTGTTTGTAGTTGGATCAACGCCGATTCATTCATCGGCGTGATGACTCAGGCTTCACCGAAGAACGATCGAATTAACTCTCTTTCTTGGAGTATAAATCAACTCGCTCACGTAGCTCTTTGCCGGGCTTAAAGTGGGGCACACGCTTTTCAGGCACAACCACCTGTTCACCAGATTTTGGATTGCGACCCACGCGCTGAGGGCGACGGGTCAGTGAGAAACTGCCGAACCCACGAATCTCAATGCGCTGACCTTCGGCCAAAGCTTGAGTCATGGAATCGAGAATGCTTTTGACAGCGAAATCCGTGTCGCGCACAGGCAACTTGGGGAATCGCTTGACCAGCTGATTGATGAGTTCTGATTTTGTCATTGTTCTTGAAATAAAAAGGCGCTTCCCGAATGGGAAGCGCCACTTCTACAGACTGATTACTGGTTGTTACCCAGTTTTGCTTTCAACAACGCGCCCAAGCTGGTTGTACCAGCAGAGCCTGCGCTTTCTTCAGCAATTTTCTTCATGGCTTCATCGGTGTCAACCTGGTCTTTGGCCTTGATGGACAAAGCGATTGAACGGGCCTTGCGGTCCACATTGATTACCATGGCTGTTACAGCATCGCCTTCCTTGTATGCATTGCGAGCGTCTTCAACACGATCGTTGGAGATTTCGGAAGCACGCAGGTAACCTTCAATGTCGTCGCCCAAATCAACAACAACACCTTTGGCATCCACGGATTTAACTGTACCGTTTACCATGCTGCCACGGTCATTGGACGATGCAAATACGGTAAAGGGATCGCCAGACAGCTGCTTGATACCCAAGCTGATGCGCTCGCGTTCCGTGTCGATGGCCAGCACCAAGGCTTCAACTTCGTCACCTTTCTTGAAACGACGCACGGCTTCTTCACCGGTTTCGTTCCATGACAGGTCGGACAGATGCACCAAACCATCGATGCCGCCAGGCAAGCCGATGAACACGCCGAAGTCAGTGATTGACTTGATTGCGCCAGATACTTTGTCGCCTTTCTTGAAGCTGGTAGAGAACTCTTCCCAAGGGTTGGCTGCACATTGCTTCATGCCCAGGCTGATACGACGACGTTCTTCGTCGATTTCCAGAACCATGACTTCCACTTCGTCGCCCAAGGTAACCACTTTCTTGGGGTCTACGTTCTTGTTGGTCCAGTCCATTTCTGATACGTGTACCAAACCTTCGATGCCTTGCTCAACTTCAACAAATGCGCCGTAGTCAGTAATGTTGGTAACCTTTCCGAACAAACGTGTGTCGGCTGGGTAGCGGCGTGACAAACCGACCCATGGGTCTTCGCCAAGCTGCTTCACGCCCAAGGACACGCGGTTCTTTTCCTGGTCGAACTTCAATACTTTTGCTTCGATTTCTTCGCCAACTGTCAGCACTTCGGACGGGTGACGTACACGGCGCCATGCCAGGTCGGTGATGTGCAACAGGCCGTCGATACCGCCCAGGTCCACGAACGCGCCGTAGTCGGTGATGTTCTTGACGATGCCCTTGACCACAGAACCTTCCTGCAGGTTGGACAGGAGCTTTTCACGCTCTTCACCCATGGTGGCTTCAACCACTGCACGGCGTGACAACACAACGTTGTTGCGCTTGCGATCCAGCTTGATCACCTTGAATTCGAGGGTCTTGCCTTCGAATGGTGTGGTGTCTTTTACGGGGCGCACATCTACCAGTGAACCTGGCAGGAAAGCACGAATGCTGTTGACCATCACGGTCAGGCCGCCCTTCACCTTGCCGGTGATGGTACCTGTGACCAGCTCGCCTGATTCCAGGGCTTGTTCCAGGCTCAGCCATGCGGACAGACGCTTGGCCTTGTCGCGTGACAGCAGTGTTTCGCCGTAGCCGTTTTCCAGGGCTTCGATGGCCACGGAAATGAAGTCACCATCATTGACTTCGATGTTGCCGTGGTCGTCTTTGAATTCTTCGAGGGGGATGTAGCTTTCGGATTTCAGCCCGGCGTTCACAACAACGTAGTTGTAATCAACACGAACAACTTCGGCTGTGATCACTTCACCTGCACGCATTTCTTTGCGGTTCAGGCTTTCTTCAAACATAGCTGCAAAGCTATCTGGGGCTTGGGTAATTTCAGTTGTGGTCATAAATTTGAGATTTAACACGCCACTGCGGGAAGCAAGGCGGAGTTCAAAAACGCGATTTTCGGGATTGAAAACCACGGCGTTCTCATCTAAAAAACCATCGTCGAAGCTCGGCAAGGTTTATTAAACGAGGGATAAGAGTGTACCAAGAAAGCCTTTGCTGATCAAGCGTTTAAATGCGTTCCTGCGCCCAATTCAAAATGGTTGAGACCACCTGATCAATCGGCATGTTGGAACAATCCAACACCAAGGCATCCTCACAGGGCCTTAGAGGGGCCACAGCACGCTCTGAGTCTCGCTTGTCGCGAGCCATCAGATCGCCGTAAATTGCCTGAAAGTCGGCTTTCTGACCCCGCTCTTCAATTTGCCTGACTCGACGTTCAGCCCGTACCTGTGCACTGGCGGTTAAAAACACCTTCAGGAAGGAGTCAGGAAAAACAACAGACCCCATATCGCGTCCATCGGCCACGAGGCCCGGGGCTTGGCGAAAATCACGTTGACGCTGCAACAAACCGGCCCGAACCGCCGGCACCACCGCCAGGCGCGAGGCCATTACCCCGGCTTCTTCGGTGCGAATCGCATCGGAGACATTTATACCTTCGAGCAATACGCAGTCGCCGTGAAATTGCACTGGCAAATTGGCCGCCATCGAAATGATGCGTTGCAGATCGCCTGATAAATCAGGATCCAGGCCAGCCTGTGCCACAGCCACCGCCAACACCCGGTAAATTGCCCCACTATCCAGATAATGGTAGCCAAGCCTTCCTGCCACCAAAGCTGCAACAGTCCCCTTGCCCGACGCTGTAGGACCGTCGATCGCGATTACCGGACAGTTGGGAATACTCATAAGCCCTAACCCTTGCGAACGGATTGAACCTGCATACCCAGGGAATTGGCCAAAGCAACAAATCCGGGGAAAGAGGTATCGACTGTTTGTGCGCCGTGAATGACCATGGTGCCTTGTGCACGAATGGCTGCAACGCTGAATGACATCGCAATTCGGTGATCGCCCTGTGACTCAATGTTGGTGGCCTTGTAGCGCAAACCGTCGACATGCCCCAAGCCCTGAACAATCATGCCGTCCTCAGTGGGCTCGGCATCAATGCCGCACTTTTGAAGGCCGTGTGCCATCACAGCGATGCGATCAGACTCCTTCACGCGCAACTCTTCGGCACCAGTTAATACAGTACGCCCGGTGGCATTGGCCGCGGCAACAAACAACACCGGAAATTCATCAATCGCCAATGGCACCAGATGCTCCGGGATCTCAATTCCTTTCAAAGATGCGCTGCGAATACGCACATCGGCCACAGGCTCCCCCCCTACTTCGGCATGATTGCTCAACTCAATGTTGGCACCCATCAGCTTCAAAATGTCGATGACGCCCGTGCGGGTTGGGTTCAAACCGACGTGCTTCAGGGTAATGTCCGCTTTCGGTGCGATCGAGGCGGCCACCATGAAAAAGGCTGCGGACGAAATATCGGATGGCACATCGATTTTGGTGGCTTTCAGCGTTTGTCCACCCTTCACACTGGCACGGGAGCCTTCGGTGATCACTTCAACACCAAATCCACGCAACATTCGCTCGGTATGGTCTCGCGTTACAGCAGGCTCGGTCACTGTGGTGGTACCTTCCGCATACAAACCTGCCAGAAGAACGCAAGACTTCACCTGTGCCGAAGCCATGGGCAATACATAATCAATGGCTTTCAAGGTGGTACGGCCATGAATATGCAGCGGAGGGCGACCCCCTTCCTGTGCTTCAATTCTCGCACCCATCAACACCAAAGGATCAATGACCCGCTTCATTGGGCGCTTACCCAAGCTTGAATCACCGGTCAGCATGCAATCAAAATCCTGGCCAGCCAATAGTCCTGACATCAAGCGCATAGAGGTACCTGAGTTGCCACAGTCGAGTACTTGGCGCGGTGCCTTCAAGCCATGCATGCCCACACCATGCACCTTCACCTTGCCTTTGTCCGGACCTTCAATGTTGACGCCCAAAGCACGAAAAGCGTTCATGGTCGCGAGTGCATCTTCGCCCTCTAGAAAACCTTCAACTTCGGTGGTGCCTTCAGCAATTGACCCCATCATGATTGAACGATGGGAAATTGATTTGTCGCCGGGCACACGGGCGGATCCCGACATGCTTTCGGTGCTGCTGGCGTGAAATTCGATCAAATTCAGATCTGACATAACAAAGTATCCATTGAATAATTGGACTGAATTAATTCTGCTTCCAGTGACTGCGGTATTCAGATGCCTGAGAGAGAATGCGTTCAAGTGTGGCACGGTCGCCGTTCTCGATCGCCTTGCGAAGACTCGCAATATTCGCCTCGAAACCGCTTAGCATGCTCAACAAGGCGGCGCTGTTGTTTTGAAAAATATCCGCCCACATTTCAGGCGAGCTGGCGGCAATACGAGTGAAATCCCTGTAACCCGCACCACCCTCTTTCATGAATTCTGCGCCCTTGGGGTGACCCAGCACGCTAGCCACATAGCTGAAGGCCAACAGGTGTGGCAGATGGCTGACTGCACCAAACATTTCGTCATGATCCATGGCATTCATGGTGCTTAACTTGGCACCAATGGCTGCCCAGAAGTTTTCAACTTTTTTCAAGCCCGCCGGGTTGGTTTGTGGCAAGGGGCAAAGTACACAATTGCGCCCTTCAAACAGATTCGCAACCGCTGCGGCGGGGCCATGCGACTCGCCGCCGGCAATTGGATGGGCCAACACAAACCGGGCTTTCAAACCCGGAAATTGCGGCTCAAGTTCATCCAGCATCACGGCCACATCCGACTTGGTACTGCCGGCATCAAAAATCAGACAATTGGGCGGCAAAGAGGGCAAAAACTGGGTGAGCACCTGTTTGTATTGCCGAACGGGAATGGACAGAACCACCACATCGACATTGCGCACATTCGAATCGCCTGGACCGGCAATGCACTCATCAACAATTCCCAACTTCAGGGCTTCGTGAGCAGTTTCAAGCTTGCGTGAATAACCCAGCACGTGCCCTGCCAAACCCTTTTTTTTGGCAGCCAGACAAATTGAGCCACCAATCAAACCCACGCCAATGGCAAGCATGCGGTTGAAAATTGTTCCCTTGGCCATCACGAAGCCTGCAAGCTGGCCAGCGCTTTGGGCAAGGCCACCAAAAAGGCTTCGTTTTCATGAGGCAGGCCAATAGACACACGCAACCATTGCGGCAAACCGTAGCCATTGACTGGGCGAACGATAACGCCCAAACGCTGAAGAGCGTCGAACACCTTCATGCCCGCGTCATCCGTATTTCCCGCTTTGAACAACACAAAATTGCCATAAGAAGGCACGTACTCTAAACCGAGAAACTTCAAGCCACTTTCGATTTGCTCAAGCCCTTTGAGATTCACCTCATAGGTTTGCTGCAGGAATTCCGCATCATCGATTGCCGCCTCTGCCGCAGCAAGTGCCAATGAATTGACATTGAAGGGCTGGCGAACGCGGTTCATCAAATCAGCCACCTCGACACTGGACACCGCATAGCCCACGCGCAAACCAGCCAAGCCGTAGGCCTTGGAGAAACTGCGCGACACCAGCAAATTGGGGAACTGTGAAACCCACTGCGTAGAGTCGTACTGATCCTCGGGTTTCAGAAATTCGTTGTAGGCCTCATCAAGCACAACCAGCACATGCGATGACACCCGCTTCAAAAAGGCAAGCAACTTTTCCTGGGGCAAAAAAGTACCTGTGGGGTTGTTGGGGTTGGCAATGAAAACCACATGTGTTTGCGTATCGATGGCTTTCAAGAACCCATCCAGATCATGGGTAAAGCAAACCGCAGGCACCACTTTGGACTGAGCGCCGCAACCCTGTGTCGCCAGTGGGTAAACCGCGAAAGCATACTGTGAAAAAACGGCATTGGTGCCCTGCGTAAGAAAGGCTTTTGCTGCCAACTCCAACACATCGTTCGACCCGTTGCCCAAGGTGATTTGTTCGGGTTTCACGCCATGACGAGCGGCCAATTTGGCTTTCAAGGCAAATCCGTTGGCATCGGGATAGCGCCCCAGGTCGACCGCGGCTTTCGCAATGGCTGCTTTGGCTTTCTCGCCCAAACCCAAAGGATTTTCATTGGAGGCCAGCTTGACCACCATGTGTGGATCGAGCCCCAATTCACGGACCACATCAGAGACTGGCTTGCCAGCCTTGTAAGGGGCGATGGCGCGAATGAATTCTGGGGCTTGCTCGGTCAGTTTTTGCATGGTGCTGCTTTCAATTGCGTTGTGCGGCCGGGTATGAACCCAGGACTTTCAAAAAGGATGCATTCTTTCTCAATTGATCAAGGGCCTTAGATACGGCAGGCTCAGTTTGATGACCTTGCAAATCAATAAAGAAATAGTACTCCCAGCGGCCGTTGCGGGCAGGTCGAGACTCCAGTCGGGTCATGGACACATTCTCGGCATTGAACGGTTCCAGCATTTTGTATACGGCGCCCGGTTGATTGGGCACTGAGGCAACCAAACTGGTCTTGTCCTGCCCAGAGGGTCCAGTGGCCTGGTTGCCCAGAACCAGAAAACGCGTGGTATTGTGCGCATCGTCCTGGATATGCTCTTGAAATGCCTTTAGACCATATCGTTCTCGCGCAGCCTGACCGGCAATAGCTGCCACGTTGGCATTTTCACTGGCCAATCGAGCTGCCACACCGTTGCTTGCAACTGTTTCTTGTTGAATGTGTGGTGCATAGTGGGACAGCCAGTTACGGCACTGCGCCAAAGCCTGCGGATGTGCGCAAATTTTCTCGATGCCCTCAAGCGATCCTGTCTGACATAGCAGTTGATGATGAATCGCCAACTGAACTTCACCGCACACCAGAGCAGTCGATTCAACCAAGGCATCCAGGGTGCGGGCTACAGATCCTTCTGTGGAGTTTTCTACGGGCACCACTGCGAAATCCACCTGCTGAGCTTGCAACTGGCGAAATGCTTCTTCAATCGTGTCGACAGGCTCAGCCTGAACACAATGCCCAAAGAAAGACCACACCGCCTGTTCGCTGTACGTGCCCAAGGGGCCAAGGAACGCCACATGTACCTCGCGCTCTAGGGAGCGGCAAGCCGACATGATCTCCTTGAACAAAGTGTTGACGTGTTGGGCGCTCAAAGGTCCGCTGTTGGCTGCATTCAGTTTGTCGAGTACCTGTGCCTCTCGCTCGGGGCGCATGACTGGGGCATCGGTTTTTGCTTTCACATGGCCGATTGACTGGGCCAGACTCGCTCGCTTGTTCAGCAATACCAGCATTTGCTGATCGATTTCGTCGATCTGATCACGAAACTTCAACAACTCGGCATTGATATCCGGGGTATCCATCAAGCCTCCGTTTTCTCGAAATCGCGCATGAAATCCACCAAAGCTTTCACACCCTCAAGGGGCATCGCGTTGTAGATCGAGGCCCGCATGCCACCCACCGATTTGTGCCCTTTCAGCTGCACCAAACCATGCTCGGCAGCCTTGCTCAGAAAGCTGGCATTCAGCGATTCATCAGCCAGTGTGAATGGCACATTCATGCGGGAACGGTCTTGCCGGCGAACTGGGCAATTGTACAAATCGCTGTCATCGATAGTGTTGTACAACAAGGCAGCTTTTTCCTGAGCTTGTGCTTGCGCCCATGAAACACCGCCCTGCTCAATTAACCATTCAAACACCAAACCGGCAACGTAAATCGAATAGGTGGGCGGGGTGTTGTACATGGAACCGTTTTCAGCCACGGTCCCAAAGGCAAATGCAGAAGGACAAATGGGCAAGGCTCGATTGAGCAATTCTTGATCTACGACGACGATGGTGACACCAGCCGGGCCCACATTTTTTTGCGCGCCACCATAAATCAACCCGTATTTACTCACTTCAATTGGTTTGGACAGAATGTTTGAGGACATGTCCGCCACCACCGGGCAATCCAACTGACTGGCGAGGGTTTCAATTTGTCCGTTGAATTCAACACCACTGATGGTTTCATTGTCGCAGTAGTGCAGATAGGCCATTTGCTGACCATTCACGCGGTCAAGCAGGGACGCGCACTCAGGCACATAACAAGCCGCCGCGCAGTCGACCAAGGCGTTGGCGTTGTCCAGAACCACCCGCGCCAGCCCGTACTTCGAAAATTCCTTGGTGGTCTTTTTCGACCAAGCACCGGTATTGACGAATGCGGCTTGCTCAAACCCTTGAAGCAAATTCATGGGCACAATTGCATTCATACCTACGGCACCACCCTGCATGAACAATACGTCGTGCGAGTCAGGCACATTCAACAGCTTGCGAAAGTCATCACGGGTTTTTTCAAAAATCAGGGTGTATTCAGGGCTGCGATGACTCATTTCCATCACAGACAAACCCTTGCCCTGCCAATCCAGCATTTCCTCGGCAGCCCGACGCAAGACCGACTCAGGCAAGGCTGCCGGACCAGCTGAAAAATTCCAAACTCTAGACATGCTCGCCCTGTGCAATCAACCGTTCAAACCATTTTCAATTCATTCATCAGCAGGTGCTGAATCACCATTCTCTTCGGACTCACCAAGATCCTCAGCGTCTGACTCAACAATGCGCTGCAATCCTGAAAGCCATGTACCCTCGTCCACGCTGATCAAAGTGACGCCCTGTGTTGCACGACCCATTTCACGAATTTCTGATACCCGAGTTCGAACCAGCACACCACCGGTGGTGATCAACATGATTTCATCCGTTGGGTTGACGAGCACCGCAGAAACGACTTTGCCATTGCGCTCCGAAGTTTGAATCGCAATCATGCCTTTGGTACCACGACCATGTCGGGTGTACTCGGAAACTGGCGTGCGCTTTCCAAAACCGTTCTCGGTGGCGGTGAGCACTGATTGCTGCTCACTTTCTGCCACCAGCATGGCAATAACTCGCTGCCCTTCTTCAAGGTTCATACCGCGAACACCGCGTGCATTGCGACCCATGGCGCGCACGTCATTTTCATCGAAACGAACAGCCTTGCCGGAATCGCTGAACAACATGACATCGTTGGTGCCGTTGGTCATGGCTGCACCGATCAGGAAGTCACCTTCATCCAAATTCACCGCAATAATGCCGCGCTTCATCGGCCTTGAAAAATCGCTTAGCTTTGACTTTTTCACAGTACCCAGGCTGGTGGCCATGAACACGTATTTGTCATCGTCTTCAAAGCTTTTAACTGGTAATACTGCCGTAATTTTTTCACCCTCGGCCAAGGGGAACATATTGATGATGGGGCGACCACGTGAGGTGCGCGAGCCTTGAGGCACTTCATAAACCTTGAGCCAATACACGCGGCCGGCGTTACTGAAGTACAAAATTGTGTCGTGGGTGTTGGCCACGAACAGGTAGTCAATCCAGTCGTCGTCCTTCGTGGTAGCAGCCTGTTTTCCGCGTCCACCGCGCTTTTGGGCTCGGTATTCAGTCAATGGCTGGCTCTTGATATAACCAGAATGAGACAGAGTTACCACCATGTCTTGCGGGGTGATCAGGTCTTCCGTACCTAGTTCAGTGGCATTGAATTCGATCATTGAGCGACGCTCATCGGCAAACTCGTTGCCAATCGACGTCAGTTCATCCTTGATAATCTGGTTGATACGCTCAGGCTTGGACAAAATATCGAGCAGGTCGGCGATTTGATCGATCACCTCCTTGTACTCATTCAAAATTTTGTCCTGCTCAAGGCCCGTCAAGCGCTGCAAGCGCATGTTCAAAATTTCCTGCGCCTGCACTTCGCTCAAGCGGTACATGCCATCGTCTTGCAAGCCAAGGCGGGCCGGCAAACCTTCTGGGCGGAACGCTTTCGCACCACCCGAATCGCCCAGTTCAGTGCGCGACAACATTTCCCGAACAATGGAGGAATCCCAACTTTTCGCAACCAAATCGGCTTTCGCCACGGGGGGTGTGGGCGCGGCCTTGATGATTGCAATGAATTCATCAATATTGGCCAAAGCCACAGCCAAGCCTTCTAAGACGTGGCCGCGGTCCCGGGCCTTGCGCAATTCAAACACGGTGCGGCGGGTGATGACCTCTCGACGATGACGCAAGAAATAGAAAATAAGGTCGCGCAAGTTCAACAAACGGGGTTGGCCATCAACTAGCGCGACCATGTTGATACCGAAGGTGTCCTGAAGCTGGGTGTTCTTGTAGAGGTTATTCAAAACAACCTCGGGCACCTCCCCACGCTTCAGTTCGATCACGACGCGAATACCATCTTTGTCGGACTCGTCACGGATGTCAGAAATACCTTCAATCTTCTTTTCAGACACCAGCTCGGCGATCCGCTCAAGCAGTGATTTCTTGTTCACCTGATAAGGCAACTCATCCACGATAATGGATTGGCGGTTACCTTTGTCCAGATCTTCAAAATGGGTTTTTGCCCGCATGACCACACGGCCGCGCCCGGTTCGATAGCCTTCGCGCACGCCCTGAATACCGTAAATAATGCCCGCAGTGGGGAAATCTGGCGCGGGAATCAACTCGATTAGATCGTCAACCGTGCACTCCGGAGCGTCAATCGCATAAAGGCAGGCAGCAACCACTTCTTTCAGGTTATGGGGGGGCATGTTGGTGGCCATGCCCACCGCGATGCCTGACGAACCATTGACCAGCAAATTTGGCAAGCGGGCAGGCAACACTTTGGGCTCGCGCTCGCTGCCATCGTAGTTCGGCCCGAAATCGACGGTTTCCTTGTCGATGTCCAGCAGCATTTCCTGGGCAATTTTGGCGAGGCGAATTTCGGTGTAACGCATGGCCGCCGCGTTATCACCGTCGATTGAGCCGAAGTTACCTTGACCATCGACCAGCATGTAACGCAATGAAAAATCTTGTGCCATACGCACGATGGTATCGTAAACCGCAGAATCACCGTGTGGGTGGTACTTACCGATTACGTCACCCACAATGCGGGCAGATTTCTTGTAGGCTCGATTCCAGTCATTGTTCAACTCATGCATCGCAAACAGCACACGGCGATGCACCGGCTTTAAGCCATCACGCACATCCGGCAGGGCTCGCCCAACGATTACGCTCATCGCGTAGTCGAGGTACGACCTGCGCATCTCCTCTTCAAGGCTGATCGGGAGCGTTTCTTTTGCGAATGAATCCATGTTTCTTCTTGTGTTGAATTATTTGACTGAAGGAATAACAATCTAGGACGCTGCCGGTAATGGCTGCGTCACATCCCTGGCGCTACACTTGCAAGCTTTCGATTGTATCAGCCAAAATCGCTGAAACTGGGCGCAATGGTGCGTTCCAAATCATCTAGTGACCCTGCCCATGCAACTGCTGACCCCCCAATGGCTCTTGTGCCTGAACCACACCGCTGAAGTACTTGAAAACCAGGCGGTTTTGATTAACCAAGATCAAATTCAGGCCATTGGCCCACGCGAGGAAATGCTATTGGCGCACCCAAACGCAGAAAGGGTTGATCTACCCGGGCAAGTGCTGATGCCAGGCCTGATTAACTGCCATACCCATGCCGCCATGAATCTGCTTCGCGGCGCAGCCGATGATCTTGCTCTGCACGACTGGCTGCAAACCCGGATTTGGCCACTGGAGGGTGAATTGGCCGATGCAGAGTTTGTGTATGACGGCACAGTGCTGGCGGCCGCCGAGATGCTTCAAGGCGGAACAACCACTTTCAACGACATGTATTTTTACCCCGACCAGGTTGTTCAAGCGGCGCTGGACGTGGGTTCACGCGTATTTGCAGGCATCACCGTGATCGAATTCCCGACCCGCTACGCAGCAGAAGCCAAGCAATACATCGAACTGGGGATAGCAGCACGCGACAAATTCAAGCTTGAGCCCACCGTACATTGGACCATCGCTCCGCATGCACCTTACACGGTGAGTGATGACACGTTCCGGCACATGGCCATGTTGGCCGAGGAACTCGACCTGTCCATGCACTGCCACTTGCATGAAACGGCAAGTGAAGTAAGCGACGCCTTAAGTCGCGATGGCATGAGGCCATTTGCCAGGTTCGAGCAACTTGGCCTGATTAATGAACGCCTGCTGGCGGTTCACGGCGTGCATTTGAATGAGCATGAGTTGCAGACAATGGCGGCGAAAGGTGCAACTTTGGTGCATTGCCCAGCCTCCAATCTGAAGCTGGCCAGTGGTATGGCCCCTGTGGCTGCGGCGCTTAAAGCAGGCGTCAATGTGGTAATTGGTACCGATGGTGCCGCCAGCAACAACAAGCTGGACATGTGGGAAGAAGGTCGCCTGGCCTCCCTGCTGTGCAAAGGTGTCAGTGGGGATGCCACCGCCTTCAATGCAGTGGAACTGCTCAAAAGCATGACTTGCAATGCGGCCAAAGCCCTGGGAGCGGACCACTTGATCGGCCGTATTGCACCTGGCCTGCAGGCAGACCTGATTACCGTTGCAGTTGGTGAGGCAGCACATCAGCTACCCAACCACAATCTGATCTCGAAACTGGCTTACAGCGGGGCTTCCAGAGACGTGAAGCATGTTTGGGTGGCAGGCATTCAAGTTGTGCAATCGCAACAACTTGTGGGCAAAAGGGCACAATTAGTCGGGGAAATCATGCGAAAAACCCAACGAGTGTGGCAGACTCGTGTCGAGAAAGTTGGTTGAGAGGGTGATAACTATGACAGCCTCTACTGTAAACTATCAACCGACTTGAACCCCTATTTAACCCAAGGAGCAACAATGAAAAAAATGTCGACTCTCACGCAAGTTCTGATGGCAATGGCCATTGGTACAGCGTCTACAGCCGCAATGGCCCACACAACAGACAAAGGTGAAGGCCTGTCAGGCTATGTAGTGGATGGCAGCGGCAAGGTTGTTAAAGACGGCTCCGGCGAGTGCATCCGCACCAGCTATTTCACAGCCGCTTTGGCAATTCAGGAATGTGATCCTGACTTGATCCCCAAGAAGCCAGCTCCAGCACCAGTTGCTGCACCAGCACCTGCTCCTGAGCCAGCACCTGCACCAACCCCAGTGATTACAAAAGTAAGCCTGGAAGCTGACGCTTACTTCGACTTCGACAAGGCCACACTGAAGCAAGGCGGCAAGGACCGCATTGATTCTGAAATCGCCAAGTTGGGTCAGGTTGACCTGAACAGCGTAATCGCGATTGGCCACACCGACTCCATCGGTTCCGACGCATACAACCAGAAGCTGTCCGAGCGTCGCGCTCAGGCTGTGAAGGACTACATGGTAAGCAAAGGCGTAGCCGCTGACCGTATCCAGATCAAGGGCATGGGCGAAAGCCAGCCAGTGGCTGACAACAAGACCAAAGAAGGTCGTGCCAAGAACCGTCGCGTTGAGATCGAATTCAACGCAACACAGAAAGTTGTTAAGTAATTAGCAACCTTCCGTTCTGATCAAAAAAGCCCGGCCTTGCCGGGCTTTTTTGTTTCCGCCTTCGGTTAAACTACTGGCTGTTGAATACGCACCACGAGCGTTTACCAAGGAAGATGAGCATGAGCAGTATCGAATCCAACAACGTAGACCATGCAGAACTGGCTAAATTTTCAGCCCTTGCCAGTAAGTGGTGGGACCCAAACAGTGAATTCCGCCCCTTGCATGAAATCAACCCCCTTCGATTGAACTGGATCGATGAACGCGTCGGCCTCAAAGGCAAACGAGTGTTGGATGTGGGCTGCGGTGGTGGCATTCTTGCTGAAAGCATGGCTCGCCGCGGCGCGGATGTTTTAGGCATTGACCTGGCCGACAAATCGCTGAAAGTGGCTGAACTTCACAAGCTTGAAACAGGCGTGAACAATGTCAATTACCGCTTTGTTTCGGCCGAGCAACTGGCCGCAGAGGAACAAGCCACATTTGACGTGGTGACCTGTCTTGAAATGCTGGAACACGTGCCCGATCCGGCGCAAACCATTCAAGCCTGTGCTGACCTGTGCAAGCCCGGTGGCTGGCTGTTCTTCTCAACCATTAACCGCAATCCCAAAAGTTTTGTATTTGCAATTGTAGGCGCTGAGTACGTGCTTAACCTGCTGCCCAAGGGGACGCACGAGTACAAAAAATTCATCAAACCATCCGAACTGGCGCAGTATGCTCGCCAATCAAAACTTGATTTTTCAGAAATCATCGGACTGGTGTACAACCCCCTGACCAAGGTTTACCGACTGGCCCGAGACACGGATGTGAACTACATGGTGGCCTGCAGAAAACCTGCCTGAGGAATGTACTGATGCCTTTAAAAGGGATTCTGTTTGATCTGGACGGCACACTGGTGGACACTGCGCCCGATCTGTGCGGCACCATACAAGACATGCAAAGCGACAGGGGTGTTGACATTACGCCTTACCGGGCCATGGAGCACCTGGCCTCAGGGGGTGCTCGTGCTTTGTTGAAAGCAGGCTTCGGGCTTGAAATGCACTATCCGGAATTCCCCGCTATGCGTGCGGAGTTTCTTGAACGTTACGAGGCCAGAATCGCCCGCGAGAGTGCTGTTTACAGCGGAATTATTCCCTTACTGAATGAAATCAAAGCGCGCGACGCTCAATGGGGCATTGTCACGAACAAGCCATACTATTTGGCCGAGAAATTGCTGCATGAACTGGGCTTGACGCATGGGTGCAGCGTGTTAATTGGTGGTGACACCGCCGAAAAGCCAAAACCCTCCCCGCTGCCCTGCTTCATGGCGGCAGGTGAAATGCGCCTGCCCACCCAGCAATGCGTGATGATTGGCGATGATGAACGGGATGTAATCGCGGGCCGGGAGGCGGGTATGGCTACCGTGGCGGTTGAATATGGCTACATCGCCAGCCCGATAGACCAATGGGGTGCCGATGCCGTAGTAAAAACCGCCCACGATTTGGCCAAATGGCTTGAAATTAGAATGTGAGCCCCCATGTGAAGGGTGTTACAATTGGGTTTCCAATGGGGTCGATCTGGTTTCGACGTGGATTGCAAAGCTATTGGGGCGTGTCGAGGATCAGTTACCTCGTAAATCCATCTGAAAAACTTTAAACGCAAACGACTCTTCGTTTAGCCCCGAACTCAAACTGGCCGCTTAAGCCAGTTTAGTTTGGACTTCCTACACCAGCTCGCCGATGGGCTGGGCGGGGTCAAACCCGCAGTGGGATCATCTACATCGGACCGCTTACCGGAATGCTGCCGGCTGGTAAGTTAAATTAGGTGGATCGCGGATACTGAAGAATGTCGCTTTTCGTCAGTAGCCGTTAAATACAAAGAAGACGACTACACACGTAGAACTGGTAGTGGAGGATTTGCGGACGCGGGTTCAATTCCCGCCGGCTCCACCAAATAAAATAGAAAAGGCTGCCCTTGTGGTGGCCTTTTTCATTTTTATTGGCTGGGGGCACCTACCTGCCTCATCGGTTCGGCCCGTACAAATGCATCAAGCTGCTCGCAAGCCGTCACAATTCGGTCAATGGTCGGAATATCAGGCACAGTAATTTTGAAAATACGCATGACCACCACAATGCTCATCAGGCATATGTCCGCAATGGTCGGTGAGTCTCCGTGACAGAATCGACCAGTGGCCGACTCGGATGCCAATCGTTGCTCCAATGCACTCAGACCGGTGGTAAACCACTTGGATTGCCAGGCTTTCCACAACGCATCATCAAAACCGTTTACATGCATCAAATGCTTCTTGATTCGAGGCGTAATCAGCGGATGAATATCTACCGCAAGCATTTGCGCAATCGAACGAACCCGAGCGCGTTCAAAAATGTCCGTTGGCAACAAAGGAGGCTGGGGCTGCAATTCTTCGAGAAACTCCAGGATGGCCAAAGACTGAGTCAACGGCGCCTTCCCGGACAAAATCAAGGCTGGAATCGCCCCCATCGGGTTTATTTTCAAATACTCAGGTGATTGATGCTCCCCAGCGTCAACGTTGATGAACCTCTCGTTGGCCTGAATATTTTTCAAATTGAATGCCACGCGCACGCGATAAGTAGCAGACGTGCGCCAATAAGAAAAAAGCTCTACCGTAGGCGCGTGGACCATTCTTGCTCTCCTGTGTCACGGACTATTTCACCGATAAAATATATTTGGCAAGGGCAAGCGCGTCCTCGTCGGTCACCCGTGGCTGTGCGGGCATGGGGGTGTTGCCCCAAACACCAGCACCACCTGCTTGAATTTTCTTGGCCAGCTTTTCTGCTGCGCCGGCCTCGTCGGCATATTTGAGGGCGACCTGTTGATAAGTGGGACCATACTTCTTCTTGTCTTCGGCGTGGCATGCCGTGCAGTTGTACTTTCTGACCATTTCCGGGCTTGCGACGGCATTGCCGATTGTGGCCAACATGGAACTCGCCAAAGTCAAGGCTAAATACTTAGTCATGAAAACTTCCTCAATAAAGCCACGCCACCTTGCAGAGGTGACGCGGCTTGACTTCTAAACCAGATTAGTTGGGTTTGATTTGGTAAATTTCACCCTCGTCAGTGGCCACATATAAATTGCCATCGGGCCCCTGCACTACGGAGCGGAAACGCCCCGCAGGCATCGGCAAAGGCATGGTGGTACGCTTGGACTTCATGCCGTCCTTGCTGATGTCCAGCAGGTCGATCCGGTTACCCACGGGGGTGCCGTGAATACCAATGCCCATGTAAGCCACCGCCATCTTGCCGTCCCAATCCTTCCATTGCTTGCCATTGAGAAAAACTCCTGAAGACATGCCTTGAGACAGGTTCTCATTGTTCCAGGCCGGCTTCATGGCATTTGGATAGGTTTTGGTGTCTGTCATCGGCATGAATGCCGCACGCTTGACAGGTTCCATGGCACCCATCTGGTTTGGACTGTAGCCGCAATAAGCGTCAGGGCAGTCACCACGACCACCTACGTTCGGCCGGGGGTCCCAGCCAGCATTGCCGCCATTGCTTAGTACAGTCACCTCATCGGAATGCCAAGGTCCGTTCTCCGCGGTCACGGGCTGGTTTGTACCTGGACGGAAGGCGATGCCTTGGGGATTGCGATGACCGTAAGTGAAAACTCGGGCATCAAAACCCTTGGGTGGCTTGTTGCCAGCAGCCGCTTTGCCGTCACGATCAATTCGCAACACCTTACCGCCTATCTTGGTAGGGCTTTGCGGCACAGCACCATTGTGAGTATCGCCAGTGGTGACGTATAGGAAACCATCGCCCGGGTTGAATCGCACTCGGCCACCATTGTGCGCGCCCGATGAACCGAAGGGATGATCACTCGCAGCTGTTTTGTAGGGAATATCATCCACAATATCGGTTCTATCCGAAGTTTTGCTTAAATCAGCATTCACCTTCAAACGAATAACCCGATTGGTTTGGGGATTGGATTTGCTGGACGTGGAATACACATACACGTAGCGATTCTTCGCAAACTCAGGGTCCACAGCCACGCCATTCATACCAGCCTGACCATCGCAGAACAAATCTGGCATGGACTCGGAATATCCCTTGGCATCTTTCATTCCCACCAGTTTGTTGACGGTACCGGAGGGCAAGCGAACAGACAACCCGTGACATTTTTCAGTGAAGAACATGGCACCATCTGGCAGAAATGCCATATCCCATGGATTCTCTAACTTGGTCAAAACAGGGGTAGCAGTGAGATTAGGGGCTGCTGCAATCGCGACTCCACCAAACGCCAAACTGGCTGAGGCAAGGACGGCGCAGGACAAAAGGTTATTTGGCTTCTTCATTTTGTCTCCTGATTCTGTAGGTAAGGCAGGCGTGCCTTCAATGTTGGGGCTATTGTGAAATCGCCCAACGTCGAAGTACACCTGAAGAAAATTGCACATATTTAACACTCGGTCAATATGGCTTTACCCGCACCAATTCATTCAGTTTTCGAAGACTTGCCTTTTAATATCAGGCTGAAGAAATTTTTGCCACCTGCTTTTTCACCGTGATCGGAAAGCAATCGCTGAACGCTACAACCCAGGAGCAAAATTGTGGATCCGCTGAAGGCCAGCAAGCCTCCGATGAGGGACAATGGCCAACTAAGATCGAGAAGCCGAAGCAACAATGCAACAACCACACTGAGTAACACCAACAAACACAAATAGATTTTCATGATCCAACACACCTGTTCAGCTTGACAAACACTCGTCTCCAGACCAGTGGATGCGCACTGCAATGCAAGGTTTCCTTGCCGATGAACAACGCTCACCTGAGCGTACCAAGTTGATCGCCAAAAACTATTGCCGTGATTGCCTGTGTTTTTGGACCAGCGAATATTAATGAATATGGCAATTTAGATCCAGAAAATGTAATGTCGATTTGCGGTCAATTTGTTGGCCACCGGATGAACAAATTTCATCACAATGCTACTTTGTACAAATTCCTTTTTTTAACAATTTCCGCATACAATTGCTGCAGCGCAAAAAACCTCTTGGGTGTCCATTTTTCGAACTAGACAAAACTAGAATTCTGGTTATTTTTTTAACCTCACAATTGTTCACTTTTAGCCACAACTGAAAGGTATTCACTCCGCAAATTATGCAAAAAGGCGTTTTTCTTTCCATTTTGGCTTCAGTGCTGTTTGGCAGCATGTACTACTACACCACCCTGCTTGAACCGTTGAGTGGGGAGGAAATTTACGGCTGGAGAATGCTACTGACCCTGCCTGTGATGACCCTTTTTCTGATTTGGACCAAAGACTGGGGCTTAATCAAATCAATTGCGCTGCGCCTGAAAACCGAGTGGAAACTTTATCTGGCCTTACCAGCGTCATCCCTGCTTCTGGGCATACAACTTTGGCTGTTCCTATGGGCACCGCTACATGGCCATGCGATGAATGTTTCGTTGGGCTATTTCATGATGCCTCTTGTGATGGTTTTGATTGGTCGCTTCTACTACCAAGACACGCTGAGCAAACTTCAAAAACTGGCCGTTTTGCTGGCCCTGCTGGGCGTTACAAATGCCGTGTTTCAAGCAGGGGGATTCGCTTGGACTTCGCTCCTGGTTTGCCTGGGTTATCCCTATTACTTTGTGCTGCGGTCAAAATTCAAAATAGACAACTTGGGTGGACTGTGGTTTGACATGCTGCTGATGTCACCGCTTGCCATTTATTTCGCTCTGAGCGGCGATGGCTTGGCTCAAATGACGGGGTTACAACTTCAGCTACCTTTGCTGATTATTCTGTTGGGCGTGTTAAGCGCCTCTGCATTGATAGCTTATATTTTGTCCAGTCGAATGCTGCCCTTTAGTTTGTTTGGTTTGCTGGGCTACGTAGAGCCTGTTCTTTTGGTGATTGTTGCATTCTTGATCGGTGAATCAATCGCTCAGCAGGAATGGCCCACTTATCTCGCCATTTGGCTGTCACTGAGTTTACTGGCCGTGGAAGGTTTACTTAAGCTTTGTAAGACCGAATCGCAGTTGACAAATCAGGATCTTGGTTAAAAGCTTCCGTGAAGAAATCAACAAAACTGCTGATTTTGATGGATGGGCGACGCTCGGGTTGATACACCACATTCAGCGGCAAAGTACTTGGTTTGTAGTTGTTCAAAATCGTGTTAACACTGCCCTCCCGAATATCACGACCATAAATCCAGGTGGGTGAATAACATATTCCAAGCCCTTCAAGAACGCCTTGGCGAATTGCTTCTGAACTGTTCGATTGAAAGTTGCTGCCCACACGCACCGTGATGGCCTTGTCTTTACTTCCGTAAAAAGTCCATTCATTGAAGTTGTCGATGCCGGTGTAAAGCAGGCAATTGTGCTCACTTAAATCATCAGGTTTTTGCGGAGCACCATGTCGAGCCAAATAAGAGGACGACACAATCACAGCCCTCGCCACCGAGCCAATACGTCGGGCAATCAAACGGCTGTCTTTTAACTCACCCACACGAAAAGCCACGTCGATACCAGCTGCCACAAGGTCAACAAAACTGTCGTCGAGTTGCAGGTCAATACGCATTTTCGGATATCGCGCATAGAATGCGGCGAGCCGGGGCACGATGTGAATTCGGCCAAATGCGACCGGTGCAGCCACTCTCAGCAGGCCGCTGACTTCGTGTTCAGCGCGATGCACTTCACTGCGGGCCTCTTCCAGAGTATCGAGTACCTGTCGACAACGTTGGTAGTAAAGGCGACCCGCCTCTGTTAATGAATGGCTGCGAGTGGATCGCACCAACAACAACACCCCAACGTCGGCCTCCAGAGCTTGTACCTGTTTGCTGATGGCCGACTGTGTGGTGTGGGCCTGCCGGGCCACCGCCGAGAAATTACCCGTTTCAACAACTCTCACAAATGTTTCCATCAGCCTCAAGCGATCCATGTGGTGATTCCTTTATATATTCCTATGAGGAATAAATACTATAACAACTGTTCCGTAGATCTATGGGCTTTGAATACGCATAATGTGCAACATTGCACTGCAACACAAGAGGAGTACCGACGTATGAATGCACCCATCCCACATGTGAATGAACAAATTGCCAACGTGGATGATTTAAAACTGTTTCAACCCGGAAAAATTGGCAGCATTGAGGTAAAAAACCGCGTTGTTATGGCGCCATTGACACGCTGTCGCTCAGACGAAGCAGCCGGAGATATTCCTGGCAGCGACATGAACATTGAGTATTACAAGCAACGTGTGAATGCTGGTCTGATCATCAGCGAAGGCACACAGGTTTCACCAGCAGGGAAAGGTTACATGGCCACGCCGGGGATCTATTCCGAGGCCCAAGTGCAGGGCTGGAAACAGATCACTGAGGTTGTTCATGCCGCTGGCAGCAAAATTATTGCCCAGATCTGGCATGTAGGCCGCATTACACACCCTGACCTGACTGGCGGTTTAAACCCAATCGCGCCTTCTGCAATAAAACCCAATGTGGTTGCTTACACGCACAACGGCAAAGTAGACGTGCCGGTACCTCATGAGCTGACCGCTGAAGAAATCAAAGTGGTCGTGAACGAGTATCGCCAAGGGGCGGCCAACGCAATCAAAGCCGGATTTGACGGTGTGGAAATTCATGGTGCCAACGGTTATTTGATCGACCAGTTTTTGCGTGACGGCGCCAACAAACGCACCGATCAATATGGTGGCTCTTTTGAAAACCGCGCACGCTTCGCCCTTGAAGTGGTGGATGCTGTGATTGCAGAAATCGGTGCGGGCAAGGTGGGTATTCGTTTGTCCCCGGTTACACCGTTTAACGACCTGAGCGACAGCAATCCTCAAGAAGTATTTGGCTATCTGATCGAGCAATTGAACCAGCGCGGAATCGGCTTCATTCATATGATTGAAGGTTCGACTGGCGGCGATCGCAATGTACCCGGCTTTGATTATGGATGGGCTCGCAAAACATTCAAAGGCACCTACATTGTGAACAACGGCTACACCCGTGAAATGGCAATCAATGCGCTGGAAACTGGCTGGGCCGATGCAGTCTCTTTTGGCCGGGCTTACATTGCCAACCCCGACCTTGTACAGCGCCTGAAACTGAACGCACCCTTGGCAGAGGGCAACCCGCAAACTTATTACGCACCAGGGCCAGAGGGCTACATTGATTACCCATCACTGACTGCATAATTGAAAAACGCCAGCCACAAGCTGGCGTTTTTTTTGATACTCTCAGGGGATGAGCAAAGACAGCCTAGAAAAACTTCAACAACAATTGATCGAATTTTCCAATGCGCGACATTGGGAAAAGTTCCATTCCCCGAAAAATCTCAGTATGGCTTTGTCAGTCGAGGTGGCTGAGTTGGTGGAACACTTCCAATGGCTCACCGAGGACGAATCGCGACAAATCAGAGGCAACAAGCTGGATGAAGTCAAAGAAGAAGTGGCCGACGTGCTGCTTTACCTGCTGCAAATATGCAACCAGCTTGAAATCAACCCAATTGATGCAGCCCAGAAAAAACTGGTGAAAAATGCCCTGAAATATCCCGCAATCGACTAGGGCTGTACTGCTTGCTCTGGTGGTTCTGACAAACGAGCACTGGTACCGCAGGCGTGGCAATACTTTGAAAAAGTGCTTTTGCGAGAGCCACAGCTTGCGCACTTGTCGTGAAGACCTATTCCGCAATGCGGACAAAAATCAATACCCGTGTCTTTCAAATCAACCGTACGTTCACAGCCAGGGCAAATGCCTTTGAGTAAACGCGCCAGCGCTGTGTCGTAATCCAGAACTTCACGTCGTTTTGTTTCCGGCTGTTCCTCAGCCAATCGTTGCTCTTCAAGGTAACGGTTCAGAGCAAGAATGGCCTGACGCCCCACCAACACCGTGATGACAATACCCACGATGTAGCGAATGTAGCCGCCATAACTGGGCAAATATGGCACCAACTCAACGAAAAATACAAACAAGGCGAAATAGATGAATCCCCATACGAAAGGCCAATAAGTGCTTTGGCGCTTGGTTTTATAAAGCCAGCCAGCAACCAGCAGCAGGGGCAGAGTCAAAGCAAGGCGATACGCAAAAACGCGCAATTCCTGGCTTTGAGTGGCACTGGTGTACTCACCTTGCGCAGCACGTTCCAGTTCATTCAAACGCAATTGAGCTTTTCGGTTGGCCTGCTGTGCATCTAGCAGCAATTTCTGCTGCATCTCCAACTGTGCCAAAGCAACCCGTTCCAAGGCCTGCAAGTTGTCAACTCGTTGGGTTCTCGCAATCAGTTCTTGGTCCTGAGTGGGAAGTGCGGTGGCCTTGCGGGTGGCCACCCAAGCCATGAATTTTTCACGCTCTGAGTCAGTGTCAGCCTCAGCGGCACTGTGTTTTAGCCTGGACTGTTCCAAGGCATCACTCACCTCGCGCTCATTCAGTTCCGTCTTTCGAATTTGCTCCCGAACCGTTTTCAGTTCGATCGGATCCATGAAATCTTCGAGCGTTTGGGTTTGCTCAATTTGAGGCAAATCGCCAACAAGCGTGCCCCCCAAACCAATCAGGAACCATGCGAACACCACGGCCACAAGCCACAGGCCACGTCGAAACCATTTTTCTGACAACCTCAGTGATTTGCTCATCTGAATCTCATCCTGTTCTTATATGGTTTTCAACAACGCGCGAGTCGCCTATTTCAGATACCGCGCATGGAACCGCAAATGATCTTCAATGAAGCTGGCAATAAAGTAGTAGCTGTGATCGTACCCAACTTGGTAACGAACCTCGGCCAGATAGCCTGTTTCCTTTAAAGCCGCCTCCAGCAATTCGGTTTTTAATTGCGAAGCAAGAAAATTGTCGGCCAAACCCTGATCTATCAGCATGGGAAGCTGCTGCGCGCCTGAGCGAATCAGCGCCACAGTGTCATGACGCTGCCAGGCTTCAGGGTTGTTACCCAGGTACAACGCCAGGGCCTTCTGCCCCCAGGGGCACTGCATGGGGCTTACGATCGGAGAAAAAGCACTCACCGCGACATAAAGGGCTGGGTTGTTCAATGCAATGGTGAGCGCGCCATGCCCACCCATCGAGTGGCCGAACACGGATTTACATTTACTGACCGGCAAACCCTCTTCAATCAGGGCAGGCAACTCATCAACTATGTAGCTGTACATTTTGTAATGTGAGCTCCATGGCACTTCAGTCGCATCCACATAAAAACCCGCACCCAAACCAAAATCATAGGCTTTGTCTTGGTCATCAGGAACACCGTCACCACGCGGGCTGGTGTCGGGCATCACCACAGCAATGCCCAATTCAGCCGCCACTCGCTGGGCACCCGCCTTTATCGCAAAATTTTGATCGGTGCACGTTAATCCGGACAACCAGTAAGCCACCGGCACTTTTTGCCCCGCTTGCGTTTGGGGTGGCAAGTAAACACTGAACTGCATGGTGCAGTTCAGCGCTTCAGACACGTGTTCATACTGGTTTTGCAGACCGCCAAAGCATTGAACGCTACTGAGTAATTTCATATCAAAAATGGATTACGGTGCGAATGGATTTGCCCTCGTGCATCAAATCAAAAGCCTCGTTAATGCGCTCCAAAGGCATGGTGTGGGTAATGAAGGTGTCCAGATCAATTTCATCATTCATGAACCGGTTTACATAGCCCGGCAGTTCGGTACGGCCTTTCACACCGCCAAATGCGCTACCACGCCACACTCGGCCGGTCACCAACTGGAAGGGACGGGTGGAAATTTCCTGCCCTGCGCCTGCTACGCCAATAATCACTGATTCACCCCAACCTTTGTGGCAACACTCCAGCGCAGAGCGCATCACATTCACGTTACCTATACACTCGAACGAGAAGTCAACACCACCATCGGTCATTTCCACAATCACTTCCTGAACCGGTTTGCTGTGGTCTTTGGGGTTCACAAAATCGGTGGCGCCCAATTTCCTGGCAATCTCAAACTTGTCTGCGTTGATGTCGATTGCGATAATTCGGCCGGCCTTGGCCTGCACCGCACCAATAATTGCCGCCAGACCAATTCCGCCCAATCCAAAAATGGCCACGGTATCGCCTTCTTTTACTTTGGCTGTGTTGTGCACGGCACCAATGCCCGTGGTTACACCACAACCCAGAAGGCACACCTTTTCCAATGGGGCTTTCGGGTCAATTTTTGCCAGTGAAATTTCAGGCACAACGGTATGTTCTGCAAAAGTCGAAGTACCCATGTAGTGATAAATCGGCTTACCGTCCTTGGAAAAGCGCGTCGTGCCATCGGGCATCAATCCCTTGCCTTGTGTGGTCCTAATGGCTTGGCAAAGGTTGGTTTTACCCGAGGTACAAAATTTGCACACCCTACATTCAGCGGTGTAAAGCGGAATTACATGGTCACCTACAGCCAGGCTTGTTACGCCCTCTCCCACCGCTTCGACAATCCCGGCACCTTCGTGGCCCAGAATTGCAGGGAAAATCCCCTCGGGATCGTCTCCTGACAAGGTGTAAGCGTCTGTGTGGCAAACACCCGTTGCAACAATGCGAACGAGAACCTCGCCCTTTTGGGGAGGCATTAAATCTACCTCCTCGATTGATAGTGGTTGGCCTGGTCCCCAGGCCACCGCGGCGCGTGTTTTGATCGATTGCAACATGTTGTTCCCCCAATGCTGGCGAGTGTTTAATACGAACCTCATTATAGTAGGCGTTAATGACCACCCTGTACGCCGCTGGCTGCATTTGAAGTGTGGTAGTGTCTTGGAACAATTAAAAGCATGCCTTTGTAACCGAATGACCCTTCCCAGCGAACCCAATACTGTGCGCCACCAGGATGATTTTGAGCTATCGCTCAAGCCCCTTTGGATACGCGCGCAAAACGGAGACTCCGCAGCCTACCGGGAAGCGCTGTCAAAGATTGCTCAGCGTCTACGTCGTTTTTACAGCCGCAGGCTTCAAGCCCTGCCCGACGAGGTTGAGGACTTGGTGCAAGAGACCTTGCTGGCTTTGCACATGCAACGTGGCACATATGACGAGACATTGCCCGTGAGCAGTTGGGTGTTTGCAATTGCGCGGCATAAGCTGGTGGATTTATGGCGTAGACGTGGTCGACGGGACAACTTAAACGATTCTCTTGACGACATGACTGAGGACCAACACCCTGCCACGCAGGAGGAACTGCCCTCGAAACGTGATTTGGGAGTATTGCTTGAACAACTGCCTGAACTGCAAAGACAAGCCATTCTGCTCACCAAGATTGAAGGTCTGTCGATGATTGAGGCCTCGGAACGCAGCGGTGTATCCGTAGCCGCTCTGAAAGTACAAGTACACCGGGGATTGAAACAACTGGCAGCTTTGGTCAGGAGTGAAACATGAAAACTGATGAACTGATCATAATGATTTCAAACCAGGCTGGCCCTGCTCCAAAGGTATCGGTAGCCAATCGCCTGGTACCCGCCGGTGTTGTGGGTGGCCTGATCGCTGCGGCGATCGCATTGGGTGTTCTGGGCTTAATACCCGGTGAGATGTTTTCTGAGCCAGGCCCCTGGATCAAAATTGGATACGCCGGCACACTGACTATTGCCGCAGGTTGGCTGTTCACTCGCCTTGGGAAACCGGGCGCCTCCGACGAACAGGCCACATCGGCTGTGGTTGGAGTGGTGTTGCTGATGTTGATGGCGGGGGTACTTTCTTATCTGGGCACTCCAGCATCTGAACGCGCCGCCGCACTCTTGGGACACTCCTGGCTGGTTTGCCCATGGGCCATTTTGGGGCTGTCACTTCCAGTGATGGCCGGTTCATTTTGGGCCATGCGTGGGTTTGCACCAACCAAGCTGATTTCTGCCGGCACTGCCTGCGGATTATTTTCCGGCTCGGTGGCGGCTTTGGCTTATGCTTTAGCCTGCACCGAACCTGCGGCGCCTTTCATTGCTGTTTGGTACACACTGGGTATTGCGTTGTGCGGTGTATTGGGCGCAGCGCTTGGACCCAAATTATTGCGCTGGTAAACAAGACTGCCGCCGCGCCATCCTACATCCTAAGCAGGTGGGTCAATACGCATCGTGCTCGATGTATTTACACGATACCAACCAGCAATGCTATATCGGTGGCGCTTGGCGGGCAGTACTTCATGTGGGAAGTCTTCACTTAAAAACACAGCGAGGGTTCCACCCTGTGGCTGAACAGTTTCCAGAACATCCGGCGTACCTAGGTCTGAATACAAGATCATTTCCCCGCCATCTTCTGGGCCCCATTCCGGGTTCAGGTACAACACCACCGACAAAATCCGGTTGGCCTGTCCCTTGAACGCGTCCACATGGGTTCTGTAAAAAGCACCCGGTGCGTAATGTGCGAAATGAGATTCAAAGGAGAACAGACCCAACATTAAAGTGCGATTCAAGTATTGCTGTAGCTGTACGCTGAATTCTAGCCAGCGACCTGCAGCACCGCCATGTGTGCTTTCAATCCACGCAATTTCGTCACGACGAATCTCTGTGTTCGATTGCTGGCCGTGCGCGCGCCCAATACCAGCCTGTTTCAATGCTTCAGAAGGTATAGAAGTAAAAGTGTCCAACAGTTCAGAGATCAAACAAGGCGGCAGTGCGTTCTTTTGAATGCTGTAACCCTTTGACCGAAGATCACTCGCGATTAAATCAAACATGACTCTTGGAATCCAAAAAAGCACTCACTTCGAATGATCGAAGTGTAGCGCCTCCGCGATACTTGGAATCAAGCGTGTGCCAAAAGTTGACCGATGGCGTTGGAAAGTGAAGTCGAATCAAACTTCTTCACGTAAATGTTCACCCCAGCTTCAATACCTCGTCGGGCGTTTTCCTCAGAAGTTAAAGACGAGTACATGATGATCGGAATGTTCTTGAATCTCGGATCACCCTTAAGCTTTCTGGTCAAGGTGCAGCCATCCATGATGGGCATTTCCTCGTCGACCAACACCAAAGAAACCCGCTCTTCCAATTCTTCTGAATTCTGATTGGCACTGGAAGCAATCGCCAACAACTTTTGCTCAGCCTCAACACCATTGACCGCATGGCTGTGTTTCAAACCCATGGTGTCCAGCACTTCGCTGATTTTTCGTCGAGCCACAATCGAATCATCGACAAAAAACACAGGTCCAGCCTTGTTCAATTCAAAACCAGTAGTCACAGGTGTCGCATCTTTTTCAGGCAACACGCGGTGACACACGCTTTCAATGTCCACCAAAGACACCAGACTGCCATCTTTGAGCATCACCACGCCGAAAACGGATCCTTCTTCGGAATCGTACTTTTGCGGGGGCTTCACATCGGACCAAGGCACCCGAATGATTTTGTCGACATCGGTGACCGCGAAAGCAACTGAACGGGACGCAAATTCAGAAATAATCATTTTGGAGTTGGGTTCGCCGGTGGACATGCCAATCGCATCTCCAAGCGAGACAACAGGCAACACCTGTCCACGCAGCGAAATTACGCCGTTCATGGCACCTTGCTGCCCAGGAATCTGGGTGACCTGCGACAGTTCAGTGACTTCCCGAATCTTGAATACGTTCAAGCCGAAAATTTCCTGACCACCCAAGGAAAAAAGCAGAATTTCAATCATCTCGGTGGATGATTCGCCAGGGGTTCGTTCGTTGTTGTAGTTCATGGATGGATTGACCGTTGACGTAGTTCAGTCTGTATTCTGAACCAAGTAAAAACGAATCAAATCCTTAGGAAGGGGGATAAAAGCGGTCTTTTACGTCTTTAAAAAGACGACAAACTTAGCCTAAATAAGCGGACAATTCCTCGCGGGGATCGGCAAGCAAAGGACCTGCTTGAGGCAAGGCAATTGAGCCAATCGGCTGTGCTACAGCATCCATCAACAACTCGCGAAATTCACCCTGCCAGCCTCCATCGAAGGTATCGCTAAACTCTGGTTGAGAAGCTTCAGCCTGAGCTACGGCCTGTTCAATAAAATCAAGCAATGAAAATCCAGCCCCCCCAGTCGTTAGGGTCTCGAGTGATTCATCTGCAATCAAGCTTGCACTGGAAAATCCGGACTGTTGAATTCCGAACGTGCTTTCATCTTCAAGAGACGAGCCTTCGAAGCGCGACAGCAATTCTGGATTTTGAACATCTGACCCGACGAAACCATTGGGCAACTCACTCGGCTCTTCAGATGTATTCGAGAAAACAGATCGTAAAGTCACGACAGTGGTATGGGAATCAAAAAGCAACCGCTCCAGGGACTGCGAGGTTGATTCGGCATTGCTTTGAACGCTTATGTCAATCAATTCATAGAAAGGAAGGCTCTCATCTGCATTTGGCAAATTAAGCGTCACTGGTGAGACATTCAAGCTGACAGCGCTGTAGGACTGGGCAGTGGCCCCCCCTAAAAGCGCAATGGCTTGATTCGTTTGATCTGAAACTTGATTTTGAATACCGCTCATCTTCGTTTAATGCCTTTGTTCCCAATCTTAATTTAAGCAAAAGCGATGCAAAGACTCAATCAGGAAAGTGATATGTTTCAATCACTTATTTGTAGGCATTTGATGCGTTTTATTAGGAAAAGTTACTTAATCCCCCCCTCTTTGGGGTTATTGATTGGCCACGGCCACGTAAAACCATTCCTGACCGGGCTGCGACAAAGTGTTCGGAAAAACAATAAATCCATCCCGACTGGCCCTTACCTCTTCCCCGCTCTGTCGAATGCCGATTAACTCGCCTTTTCGTATGGGATCAAAACTGGACCAAGCACGCACAAACTGATCATCAAAATGTTGCTTGTCGTTTACCTCGACCAAACTTAGGTGTTGGTAATCACTCACCGGTGGCACTGAAGGTCCTTCAATCAATTCCAGATGCAACAAGGTGTTGGAGATGGCAAGGTAGGCCACATCTGGGCCCGAAGGATCATCATGCTGACCACACTCCAGAGTAACTGCATACCCACCAGTGGAGCGCATACACTCCGTCGTACCCATGCCATAACGCGGATCTGTATTTAAACCTTCCCCCGATTGACCTGTCGCCTTCAAGTAAGCAACTCGGTTCGCAACACCTTTGGCATAGGTATCGAGCCAGCCGTCTACGAATCGGCTTACCCCCAGTCGCAAAGCCAAACTGCGCTCCGCATTTTCGTGCTTGAAAGATTCAAGTTTGCTGTTGTTGTTCTTTGGTCCAAACAAGGCGAAAGGCACATCTCCTTTCTGAAAACTATGTATATCCAGCAACACGTCATGCGCAGCCAGCAAGGGACAAAGCCAATTCGCCACATGGTCTTCAAAATCAACTGGGTTATTGGTCGGCGTCAAATTGCGGTTCAGGTTTCTGTCGCCATTGCGCTGTTTGCGGTTGTAAGCCAAGGGGTTGGTAATTGGCACAAAGGTAAGCTGCCCTTTTGCAAGCACACGCTCACCAAGCTCAAACTCTTGAATCATTTTCAGGATAGCCTTGCTGCCCGATACCTCGTTACCATGCACAGCCCCCAGCACGATCAATTTTGGACCAGGCTGCAACGCAGTGAACGTGACTGACTTGAACTGCAATGGATGAGGAATGGTGGGAAGTGCTGGAAACTGCATGGCAGAAATTGGCAAATGAAGGCGATCTGTGGAGGTTACCACAAACCTGTGGCCATAAAAAAAGGGCAGCCCAAGCTGCCCTTGAGTTCGTGACAACACCAATTATCGGCCAGGCGCTTCCACCGAAGGGCCAAACCTCTTTTTCACCGCACCAAAGGCGAACAAACGCACCAACGCGGGAATAAGCACCACAGCACCCACCATATTCCACAAGAACATGAATGCCAACAGCAAGCCCATGTCCGCCTGGAACTTGATCGCAGAGAATGCCCAGGTGAAAACGCCCAATGCCAGGGTGACCGCAGTCAAGGCAACAGCCACACCGGTAGAGCGCAGGGTTTCAAAATAGGCATCCTTGAAATTCAATCCCTTGGCCAGGAAACTTTCAAGTCGGTTGTAAATGTAAATACCATAGTCAACCCCGATACCCACACCCAAGGCAATTACAGGCAGCGTTGCTACCTTGATACCCAGGTTCAATTGCACCATGATTACCTTACACAACACTTCTGTAATGAACAGGGGAATCATGATGGCCAGCATCACGCGGAAACTCTTGAATTCCCACCAAACCAAAGCTCCCACGATGCCGTATACCAACAGCAACATGGTTTTCTGAGCCTGCTCCACAACAATGTTGGTTGCCGCTTCAATACCACTGTTGCCAGCCGCCAGTATGAATTTGGCATCTGCGGAATCATTCTCCGCTGCGAAAGCCTGTACCTTGGCCACCACACGTTCAAGCGTCTCGGCTTTGTGATCAGACAAGAACAGGATCACAGGTGTCATCGAACATTCGGAGTTGTACAAAGTGGTGGGAATATTTTTGTGAGCACCATTTGAAATGAAACGATCACGGGAAATAGCCAACCACTTCGGATTACCACCGTTGAAACCGGCGATGATATTTTTCATGATGGTAAACAGAGAAACCGTGCCTTCCACCCCCTCAAGGTTTTCCATTTCCCATTGGAAACGATCTACCACCGAGGCCACCGGATACGCACCACATTCACCCGCAGGAGTCTCCACCATCACCACAAACACATCCGAGCTGGTGGAGTAGTTCTCGACCAGAAACTTCACATCCTGGTTGTATCGTGAGTCAGGACGAAGCTCTGGTGCACCAGGGTCCAAGTCACCAATCTTGATATCGGCCGACGCAAACAAGCCCGCCACCAAAATCAGCGCTGCTGCCGCACTAACGCCATAAGCAACCTTCTTTTCAGTCAAGCGCGACAGAAGGTGTGACACTGTGTGCTTACTGGCTTCTTGCTTGGCAACCTGCTTCAAACCACGCTCGGTCACATCCGTATAACTCATCAGCACTGGCAACAAGAACATCTTTGTGAAAATAATCACTGCCACACCGATTGAGGCGCTAATCGCCAATTCACGGATAACTCCGATCTCAATCACCAACAATGTCGAAAATCCGACAGCATCTGCCAACAGCGCAACGGAACCGGGCACAAACAGCAAGTGGAAGGTAGCCTTGGCTGCATCAATCTTGTTTGCGCCTTGAAACCTCTCCGCCGCCATGGTTCGCACGTTCTGAATCGCATGGCTCACACCAATCGCAAATGTCAAAAACGGAACCAGTATGGAATAAGGATCAAGTCCAAACCCCAACAAGCTCACTGAGCCCAAATGCCAAATCACGGCAAGCGAGCAACAAAAAATAGTGGCTGCGGTACTCTTCCAGCAACGGGAATACCAAAGCAACAAGATCACGGTAAGTACGAACGTAATCGCGAAAAAGCCGGCAATGTCTTTGGAGCCATCGATCAAGTCACCGACCACTTTCGCAAAACCGGTGATGTGAATTGAAATATCATCGCTTTGGTATTTGTCCCGCACCACCTCTTCAATCTGCGCGGACAACTTGCCGTAGCTCAACTTCTCGCCAGTGTCGGGATCAACCTCCAGCAGCGGCGCCAAAATAATTGCAGAACGCTGATCATTCGAAACCAGAGAACCGATACGTCCAGAACGTTCCACGTTGGCTTTGACCGCCTCAATTTGTTCTGGAGAACCCGAAAAGCCCTGACCAATGACAGGCCCCATCCGAAGCCCCTCCTCGGTCACCTGCCGCCACATCACGTTGGGCGTCCAGATTGAACTCAAATTGCCACGATCAACGCCAGGAATATAAAAAACCTCATCAGTGATCAAGCGAAGTTTCTCAAGAAACTCCGCCTCATAAATAGTGCCGTTCTTGTTGTGTACAGCAATACGGAGCACGTTACCCAGCGGGCGTAGCTCGTTCTCATAATTTAAATAATTAGCAATGAACGGATGCGTCACAGGTACCATTTTCTGAAACGATGCGTCAGGCTTCAACTGCACAGCATGGTAAGCAAAAAACACAGACAACACAGCAAACACAGCGATCACCAGTTTGCGATGCCCAAACAGAATCGACTCAAAAAACCGTTCGACCTTACCCAATTCTTCTTGATTGCTCATGACAGTTCTTCCAGTTAGCGAGGCAGCGCAAGGGTTCTAGGGCCGTTCTGGCCACTCAATATCAAGGTGTTGTTTACAAGGGCCATGCCGGTGACAGGCTTACCCTCTGTAGCGCTCACCATTTTCAACGTAGTACCCGACTCGTCGGTACGCACCAAGCGACCCTTCTGGTCGACAAACAAGACAGTTTTTCCAAGGGTCAAACCTTGAACAAAACTTTCCTTGCTGGGGCTTTGTAGCTGCCACCAAGCGCTCGCACCCGCACCCAAGCGGTAAACATTTCCACCGAAACCATATGCGAAAACAATTGGTTGCCCTTCGTCATTGCGAAGTACAGCTGTACCGTAAAAATGGCCGTTGTAACCCGTGTCCGAGCGCGTCCAAGTCGCGCCAAAATCATTGGAAATGTACACTCGGCCAGCTTCTCCTGAAATCAACATCAGCCCTGTTTCATCGCCATACAAACCGTTGTAATGGCGAAAATCGGGATTATCCAAGCGATTCGCAATCAGGGTCCAGGTCGTACCACTGTCTTTGGTTTCAAAAATCTGCCCGTAGCTGCCAACTACCCACCCAGTATTTTCGTCCTTAAACCACACATCAAGCATGGGGCGTGCAGGGCCAAACCGGGCTCCGGCTTCCGCATCTTCAAATGCAAATGTTGCTGCCTCGAGCGCATCATTCATCTTGTCCTGTTCAGCAGGACTTGCCGCATCAAATCGGCTCTGCATGTCATCCATTTTCTTTTTTGCTGCCGCCACTACCTGTTCATTGGCCTTGATACCATCAAAAACCTTGGTCCAACTTGCACCGGCATCAGTCGACTTCAGCACAACGCCATCATGGCCAACCACAAACGCCAAACTGTTATTCACAAACTGCACACCCGTCAAGTTAACTGACACCGGCACTTTGGCTTGAGTCCACATCTTGCCTTCGTTGTCTTTTACACCTTGCGCGGCTTCACCAGCAGCGAAGTCCCGCTTCAATATAATGCCCCGCTCACCCACCATCAGCACATTACTGCCTTGGGAAGTAACATTGAGCGACAAAGCCTTCGCAGCCTTTGGTGCCTGAATCGCAGGTAAATCCAAAGGATCTTTAAATGCATAACTGAATTGACTTGCACACAAACTCAAAGCGACAAAAGTTGCGCGCAGCAGTGGCTTTCTCATGCCATCTCCAATTTAAAAAACCCAGAGAACTAATTTCTCTGGGTTACAAAAAATTTAAACCTCAGGTGCCTAGAGCACCGCTTGCCCCAAACACGCTGAACATCATCATCTACCCATACGACGCAATGCTGCTGTTGAAAAGTCAGCGGTCGTGTACTTCTTGCCAAATTCGATGGGCTTCTCTTCGTTGGTCAAAGCATTCACGAGATAACGTCGTGCTTGGAGGTCATAGATCACCTCACCAGCGGGTCCAAAAGTTGGCGCATCATAAAACTGGACACCGAACACCTCACGAACTCGCCACAAACCGCCGCGCGCGTCGTATTGATCACCGTGCAAAATCGCCCATGAATCCTCATCCACGTAGAACACACGCTTAGAGTAAATGTGGCGCGCACCCGGCTTCAAGGTTCCCTCAACAACCCAAACACGGTGCAATTCATAACGCAAAAGATCAGAATTCACATGGTTGGTCTTGATGATGTCGTTGTATTTCAATGCCTTGCTAGTCAGCTTGTAATTGTTGTACGCCACATACATTTCTTTCTTGCCAACCAACTTCCAGTTGTAGCGGTCCGGCGCCCCGTTGTAGGCGTTGAAGTCATCGTTGGTACGCAAACCGTCCGCGCCAATACCCGGTGAGTCGTACGCCAGTTCAGGCGCGCGAATCACTCGACGCTGCCCTGGGTTGTACTGCCAGGCCAAACGAGGTTCCTGAACCTGGTTCAAAGGCTCATGCACCAAAGCCACCTCACCAGCTGCGTTGGCAGGCGCAGTAGTTTGGTTCAAGTAATAAAAAATTCTATTAGGTTCTGGATCTGCCATGTAGGCGGCATACGAGATAGTCTCTGTACGCTTGCCCACTGTAAAACTACCATTGGTTTGAACAGGAAAATCTGCCGAATGACGGGTGATAGAGCCGCCCAAATCACGCATGATGTGGTTCCAAATTACATGGATCCCTTCCGTTGGAATTGGGAACGGCACGTTTGAACTCTTCAAGTTCAAAATACCGTTGCCACCTTCGGCCAACTTGATACCGGCGGCTTCTTCCTTCGCGAACTTATAAACATCTGCCCGGTAGGCTGCGGTACGCTGCGTGGGGTATACATTGATCTTGTAGGTCGGATACCGCTTCATCATCTCCATTTGACCGGGCGCCAATTTGTCCTTGTACTGCTCCATGTTTGCGGCAGTAATTGTCAAGGTAGGCTTATCAGCAGCAAACGGGTCTACATAGCCCTTGTTAGGATCAAAGCCTGCTGGCGGCTTAGAAATGCCACCATTCCACGCAGGAATGGTTCCCGCAGCGTTACCCGCTTTTTCTGCACCAACTGGCGTCAGCGTAGTACCCAACTTCGAAAAATCAGCGGACTGCGCATTCGCAGTCACAGCTGTACCCAGCATGGCCAGGGACACAGCCAACTGCGTGATTTTCATCAATTTCATGTTAATACTCTCCTAGAATCAAACCTTGAATAGCTCACCCTCTTCACTCCACCTTTTACAGGTTGGCGCCCACTACCAAAGACAGGAAGTCACGGTCTTTGAATGGATCAAAATAAGCCTTGTCATTGAACATGCTGTAGTTCATTTCAGCAAAGTACTTGGCCGACTGAATTTCAGCGCGTACACCCAAGCCCAAATTCATGCGGTCTTCAAGAAAAACACCGTCCGCGGAATAACCCTTGAAGTCATGCGAGAAGAAAATTCGGGGTGCCAAAGTCACACCGAACAATGCATCGGGGTAAGTTGCAACTGACAGCACTCGGTACCCGAATGCAGTTTCTGTCGCATACCCATCCACTACACAGTTCTGCGGATTCGGATTGATACCTGCGTTGCAATCACCTCCGTTGTAGGTCGCGTGAGCTCCCGCACCAAAAGCAGGTGAACGACCAAATCGCTCGCTGGTAAAGGGATCACCAATTCCTCGCCACATTTGGGCACCCACCTCAGCAACAACCGCAACTTGACTGGCGCCGAAACGTCGAGGAAATAACTTGATGGTTGACACCTGCGCCTGAATTTTATCCAAGGGCTTCGAACCCGCTAAAATTGAACCAACAGGGAACTGCGCATTGTCCCCATAACGGGCCAAAGGACCATCACCAGTGGCGCCGCCCTTCAGCAAGTCCGCTGTATTGTACGCAGCCGGGAAATCCTTGGTGTAGCTAACCTCACCAAATACGGAGTAGCCAAAGAATTCCGTAGCAGCAGATAAACCCGCCACTTGAATGTTCTCCGCACCATAGTCAAAGAAATAAGAAAGTGGATTCACCACACTCTGTCCACCCGCTTCAAGCCCATTAAAAATTGAGCCTTCAAAATTTGATGGTGTTTTCTTTAATGACAAGTTTGGGATACGTTGGTGATAATTCACAACGTAGGCTCCAAATTCGGTGCCGATTTCACCTGCGTAGTATCTGGCAGCTAAACCCACTTGGCCGCTGTCTTTAGGGCGTCGATCAGCCAGCTGAGCCATACGGAAATTGAGATTACCAAGATCTGCGGGTAGCCCGGTTAACCCCCCCAACAGCCCGGTCAACCCACTCACACCAGAAGTAGTAGAGGTATCAAACGGTGCGCCACCAACTGTAACGGTGCCGCCACCCTCAAAACTCTGTCGATCGTTATAGCCAGTGAAATCGATGTCGCCAAGTGGCGTGCTCAAAATACCAGGATTAATTGGCGCGCCTTGGAAATTACAATTCAACAAATCTGCCTGAGAAAATAAAGTACCACACCCATCAACCACAACCTTCTCATGGTTGAGCTGAACAAATGTCTCGAGCGACAACGCTTCAGTGGCTTGCAAATTGGCAGAAATCTGAGGAATTGGCAGAAACACTTCTTTCAACTGCGCGCCAGGCCGACGAAGAGCGGCAGAATCAAAGTTCGAATATTGGTTTACCCCACCCAATACAAATAGAGCCTCACCCCAGGTCACCACTTGGTTACCAATTTTTGCCGTCAACGGTTTACCCAGGGGCTCGAAATCACCTACCAAATAGGCATCTAGAAACTGAGCGTCTTCAAACTTAGAGCCTTTGTCAAATCCATTGTCATTTAAAGGCTCATTGGGCCGAAATCCGTTGTTGGAAGATCCGTGAGGCACTTTATTGCTGCGGTTATGAAAATCCGAATAGGCCTTCGCTCGCAGGAATATACCGAAATTGTCCTTCTTCAACTCCAATTCACCCACTGCTTTGGCTGCGGAGCTGAACACGTCGCCCTTATTGTAATTAAGGTTACCGTCGTCAACAGTCCCGCTCGATGCCTTGCCACCATTACCAATGAAGACCAAAGACTCATCTGCGTCTTTAGTCCGCATGGAGGCACCTACGGTCACCTCCATCGCCCAACGACCTTCAATACCAGCCGGGCCTTCGAACGAACCCGCGGCGGCGGACAGTCCGTGCATGGAAATTAGCGCGGACATAACAGCAAACTTCAATGTCGAATTCTTGGGCAGAAAACCGGCCATGTATGTCTCCTCAGGGCCTTGCTGGCCTCTTGAATAGATGGTGCGATAACTAATCTAAGGTGTGTAATAGTTACCCCTCATACTAAGACACACTCCATTTAGATTCACAAATCGAACAATACCCACAAGAAATAGAAAAGCGCCTGCAGAAATCCATGTAACTTGTGAGTAAATTTCGATTCCTACTTTGCGCTTAAGTCCAAATTTGCGCAAGAAACAGATTGCCCTAACAAGCTGTAGGAACCACACTGACAAAGTGAATAACCATTCAGAACATAGCCGTGACACAATTTGAAACCCACAAGCAATACAAACTCATTGCGAAAGCAATTCAGGTCTTAGAGCAACACGCCGGCAGTTTCGCAACGGAACACACTCAAATCGAACCCAAACTGGCGATGCTAGCCAAACAATTGCACACATCACCACATCACTTACAGCGCACCTTCACGGAATGGGCCGGAATTAGTCCCAAACAGTTTTTTCACTGTCTGCAAAAAGACCATGCTCGCAAACTTATTTCCTCGGGAAAAAGTATGCTCCACACAAGCTTGGCACTCGGTCTCTCCAGCAGCAGCAAACTTCACCACCTGATGCTGAAATTTGAGGCACTCACCCCGGGTGAAATCAAAAATGAAGGCATGAATCAAACCCTCACCGTTGGGCATGCGCCCAGCCCTTTCGGTGAAGTATTCGTTTGCCTCACGGCCAAAGGTATCAACAGCCTAGAGTTTGAAACTGCTGAATTGACTTATCTCCGGTGGAAGGCGGAAATTACAGGGCTCTATCCCAAAGCAAATTTAGTCGAGTCAAGTTCAAAAACAGAAGCACTCGTTGAACAAATTTTTCACCCTGCAAGCCTTCAAACCGGTGATCTAAATTTGCACCTTCGCGGCACACCATTCCAACTCCTGGTCTGGCAGGCATTGATCCACTTGCCAATCGGACAACTTGCAAGCTATCAGCAAATTGCCACATCAATCGGCAAACCATCTGCAAGCCGTGCTGTGGGAAGTGCGATCGCCAAGAACCCGGTCGCTTTTCTAATCCCCTGTCATCGGGTCATACAAGCCACCGGTGAACTTGGACAGTACCGTTGGCAAAGCGAACGTAAAAAAGCCCTGCATCTGTGGGAGCAGGGCCTCACCTCAGCAACAATTAACGCCGTTTGAGCAAACCATCATCGATCATTTGAGCAAAGTGATCGCACAAAGTCTCTACCAATGGCCTGTATTTCACACCCAACAAATTAACCGACCGGCTGTTGTCGAAACGCAAGTGATAGCCCACATTCTTCTGAATAAATTCACGACTCACTCCCGCAGCAATTGGCGCAACAAGTTTCACCAAAAACTTGGGCAACTGCTTGGTAGGCAGGGGATACCTCGAGAAACGCGTACGCAAAATCGCTGCCATCTGCAACAAACTGGCAGTGTGTGCACTCAGAATGTAGCGCCCCTCCGCATTGGAATCAAAACCAGCCAATACATGCGCTGTCGCCACCTCGCGAACGTCAACAATACCGAACTCCAGCATCGGTACACCCGTGCGCTGCCGCCCACTGCCCAAGTCGCGCATTACGTCAATGCTGGTTGATTGGGTTTGGGTGGTCAATGAAGGCCCCATCACCAAACTTGGATTGATTGTTACCAAGTCCCAGCGAGACTGGCTTTTGCAAATATCCCAGGCCTTGCGCTCGGCCATCACTTTTGAGTAAGAATAAGGTTGGTGATCTTCACTGCTGGTATTGTTCCAAAGTTGCTCCGTGAAAATTTCACCAGGCGCCTTCAAAATTTCGACTGCATCCCCATAAATAGAAGCAACCGAACTGGTCAACACCACCCTACGAACTGTCTCCACCTCATTGCAAGATTTCAAGACATTCTCAGTGCCCTCTACCGCTGGACGAATCAGTGCTTCATAGGGATCAGTAAACCCCTTAATCACAAAAGGGGAGGCCGTATGAATCACCAACTCGCATCCCTCAATAGCACCCTTGAAACTTCCAGGCTGAATCAAATCGGCATCAAACAACTTCAAGTTGCCTTTGGAGCCTTCCGCCAGTTTCCAGAGATGCGCAACCGAACTGGCTTTGTTGGAATCACGCACAGTCGCGTGCACCATAAACCCCTTGTCGAGCAAATCCTTCACAATCCAGCTGGCGATATACCCCGAAGCCCCCGTAACACACACCGGCTTGTTCTTGTCAATTGTCACCATTGTCATTATCCTGCGTTCAAATTCTGTTTAATATAAAGCATCACCCACGATCAGCACTGTCTGTGCACACTACTGTAGCACCCCATGAAATCAACACTGAATCTACTACGTACACTTAAAGTCATCCCGCTAATTCTCTTGGGCGGCTGCTCAGCGCTTCAAGTGGTTAACTCAGTATCAAAAATTTACAACGCAGAAGTGAAAGAAAACATTGAGTTTGGTGCGCATCCGAAGCTGAAATACGACCTGTACTTGCCTAACAATGCCAATAAAGACTTCAACAACACACCAGTTGTCGTCTTCTTCTATGGAGGCAGTTGGAATCGGGGCGACAAATCTGAGTACGAGTTTGTTGGCAGGCGCCTCGCATCTATGGGCTACATCACGGCCGTACCCAACTACCGCTTGTACCCTGAAGTGCAATATCCTGATTTTTTGGAAGATGGCGCACAAAGTATTGCCCATCTGAAAAAAGAACTTCAGAAGCCCGAGTACAAGAATCTAAAACCCGCGCAACAATATGTTTTGATGGGTCACAGTGCCGGGGCCTACAACGCCGCCATGCTGGCACTTGATCCTCGCTGGCTCAATGCTGCCGGCCTTGAGCACCAAACCAGTGTTCGGGGATTAATCGGGTTGGCTGGCGCCTACAATATTTACCCAATCAAAGACACGGATGTACAGCCTGTGTTTAATCACCCCAACTACCCACCTAAATCGCAGCCGATTGACTATGCGGAGAGTAGTCATGTTCCCGCGCTGCTCTTGGCACCCCAAAGTGACACCTTGGTCAGTATCGAGCGAAACACGAAAGCACTACACCAAGCGCTACAGTCAGCAGGCAATCAATCCAAAGTGGAAAGTATTGAAGGGACAGACCACATCACCCTGATTGGCACCCTGTCTCCACTTCTGTTTTTCAAAGGCAGCACCACCAAACCAATTGATCAATTCATGCGAGAACTGCATCAAAAAAGTAATCTGAGCGCTGCAAATGCTGAACAGGGCTAGAGAGTTCGCCCTAAAAACTCAATTGACCTGGACTTTGGCTTGGAATGATACTTGTAAGTTACACAAATACTTACAACAACGAGACAAGCCAAATTTATGTTTAAAAAAACAAATACCGTGTCGATTCCACGACACATCGGATCAGTTACCCAAATCGACTCCAAAGCAGAAACCAGCCCCTATGACGTCAGCATGACCCGCGACAATATCGAGGCCATCTGGAACAGCGTCGAAAGCTTTTATAGAACTGGTTTACAACCTGGAATGACCATGGTTGTGCGCCGTCAAGGCGAAATTGTACTCAAGCGTTCAATAGGACATGCGAGGGGGAACCCGCCCCCAAATCATCCCGACCAGGATGTCGAGCAAATGTTAATGACACCAGACACACCGATTTGTCTGTTCTCAGCATCCAAGGCCATTACCGCAATGCTGGTTCACAAGCTATGTGAGCAGGGGAAACTTGAACTCAATGACACGATAGGGAAATACATTCCAGAATTTGCGTGTAATGGGAAAGAAAATATCACCATTGCACAAGTTCTGTCACATCGTGCAGGCGTCCCTCAAATACCAATAAGCAACCCACACCCCTCATTGCTTTTCAAATGGGACAGCGTTATTGACTTGATTAACTCCGGGTATACGAACCGAGGCGACGGCACCCAACAGGCTTATCACGCTATTGTTGGAGGTTACATTCTGGGCGAACTGGTAAAGAGAATCACCGGTAAATCCGTGGAATCCGCTTTGCAAGAATTCATTGCAAAACCTCTGGGTGCGAAATACCTCACCTATGGTCTTCAGAAAAAGCATCAAGAACTGGCTGCGTTCAACTACAGCACAGGTGCAACACCAGTGTTTCCAATTAACGTGCTGGCTAAACGAGCTCTAAACATTGAATTTGAGAAAATAGCTACGATTTCCAACAGCTCTGGTTTTATGGACGCCAGCATTCCCGCCGGGAATATTTACGGAACAGCAGACGAGGTGAGCCGCTTTTATCAGATGATGCTAGATGGTGGTGTTTACAACGGCAATCAAATGTTCGAAGCAAGCACAGTGAAACGGGCTACCCGGCCGGCTGGCCCGTTAACCATCGATCAAACACTCATGATCCCTATTCGGTTTTCAACCGGGTTTATGCTTGGTGAAAATATTTTCTCTTTGTTTGGCATAAAAGCTCGAAAAGCATTTGGGCACCTCGGTTTAATTAATATTGTTACTTGGGCAGACCCATCAAGAGATATTTCCGTGGCATTTCTGAATACGGGAAAATCACTTGATCCACGCTCCCTCCCAGCCCTTGGGAAAGTATTGGTATCGGTTAGCAGCAATTGCAGTGTTCTCAAATAGACTCCGAGACTCTGTTTTTATTTGCGCTGCAGCGTGATGGAAAAAAACCAGCCCAAAAAATGAGCTGGTTTTTTTGTAACCTAAACACCTATATGTAATCACAGTAGGTGCACGGGATGGATCTGAAATAAAAAACCCCGCCTCAAGTTTGAGAGCGGGGTTTTTCGGAATTGGAGAGCCTGACGATGTCCTACTTTCACA
>Ga0114984_1000021_pt1 | contig 62674 bp, 48 predicted proteins | sample Shrwel1BS1Day1_FD_96987 | JGI IMG/M metagenome (GOLD analysis project Ga0114984, IMG submission 96987) | Subsurface microbial communities from deep shales in Ohio, USA - Utica-3 well 1 S-1-Day1 | ecosystem: Environmental > Aquatic > Deep subsurface > Shale gas/oil reservoir > Produced water/Flow...
GCGCAACGCCTGCAAGCTTTGTTTCAGGGCAGCCGGATCAGGGCGGCAGATGTTGAGGTGCCCCACCTTGCGCGCGGGGCGGATCTCCTTGCCATACCAGTGCAGGTGGGTGCCCTGCACCCCCAGCCACTCCCGCCGCCAGTGACGACCGAGCAGATTGTACATCACCGATACCCCGCTGAGCTCCGGCGTAATAAGGGGTAGATCGGTCAGCGCGCGCAGGTGCAGCTCGAACTGGCTGATGCTGGCGCCCTCCTGGGTCCAGTGGCCGGAGTTGTGTACCCGTGGCGCCAGCTCATTCACCAGCAGTTGGCCCTCCACCACAAAACACTCCATCGCCATAACACCGATATAGCCCTCGTCATCCATAATGCGCCCCAGCCAGCGTTCCGCATCGCGCTGCTGCTGTGCCGGAAGCGGCAGGCCAGCCATGCTGGCCCGCAGAATGCCGTTCTGGTGCCAGTTGTGGGTGAGGGGATAAAACACCTTTTCACCCGCACCGTTGCGGGCGCCGAGCAGGGAAACCTCATGGCTGAACGGAATCATCGCCTCGGCGATGCACTCGCCAGCCCACTCGTGGTTGGGCTGCTCCCCCCGCTGCCAGCGCCACTGGCCACGGCCATCATACCCCCCGTGGCGGCGCTTGATGACGACGCGCTCGCCGATCGATTCCAGCTGTGCGTGCAGATCGCCCGGCTCCAGCGACAACCAGGGGGCGGTCGGTATCTGCAGGCGGTCGAGCAACGACTTCTGGCGCTGGCGGTCGATCACCATCTCCAGGGCAACCCGGTTGCGGAAGTTGGGGTGCTGTTTCAGCTGCAGGCCGCTGCTGCTGTCCGACCAGTGTTCGATCTCGACGGTGATCAGATCTTCCGGGCGTAGCTCCAGTGGCTGATCCGCGTTGGGATCGACCGGCAGCACCTCCAGTCCCATCGGCGCACCCGCCTGCTGCAACATTTGACCGAGCTGACCGTTTCCGGCGACGACTATTCGTGGCAACATCTCTCAACCTCGCGGGTCGGGGTTATCCAGTACGGTTTGGGTCTGAGCCTGCCGCCAGGCGGCCAGACGGCGGGCCAGGGCCGGGTCTGCCAGTGCCAGAATCTGGGCCGCCAGCAGCCCGGCGTTGAAGGCGCCCGCGGCGCCGATGGCCAGGGTGCCCACAGGCACACCACGCGGCATCTGCACGATGGAGAGCAGGCTGTCCTGACCGCTGAGCGCCTTGCTCTGTACCGGCACCCCCAGCACCGGTAGCAGGGTTTTGGCGGCAATCATTCCCGGCAGGTGCGCCGCCCCCCCGGCACCGGCGATGATCACCTTGAACCCGTTGTCGGCGGCGGTTTCGGCAAAGCGAAACATCCTGTCCGGGGTACGATGGGCGGACACCACTTCGGTGTGATATTCGACACTCAAGGTATCCAGAATCGTCGCCGCTTCCTCCATGGTGGGCCAGTCTGAGCGCGATCCCATCACGATCGCCACGTTTGCACTCATCGGTCATCGACTCCCGTCATCAATTCTGCTTGCGCTGGCAGCACACAGCCAAGGGCCAGCCCAGCTTGCCGATGCCGCCGGGCCGGAAAAGGAAAAGGCGGGATTATAGCAAGCAATACGGCAACGTGCCCCCGTATCAGCGCACGCGACAGACGCGAGAACCGGATAGGGTGATCGCCTCCTCGAGCTCCAACTGCATCAGCAGCGCCTGCAGCCGTGGCAGGGGCAGGCCCGACTCGCTTGCCAGATGGTCCAGCCAGATGGGCTCCCAGGGAATGAGCCGCAACAGCTGCTCCAGTTCCGGTGGAAGGGGAGCCGCCGGCAGCGAAGGCTCCTCACCGGCCGGCCGCGGCGGCTCCAGCACCCCCAGAATGCTTGCCAGCTGCTCAACGATCTGGGGGGTGGTCTCGACCAGCGTTGCCCCCTCACGGATCAGAGCATGGCAGCCGCGGCTGAGTGGATTGTGGATGGAGCCGGGGATGGCAAACACTTCGCGCCCCTGCTCCAGCGCCAGTCGAGCCGTGATGAGCGAACCGCTGCGCAAGGCGGCCTCCACCACCAGCGTGCCCACCGACAGCCCGCTGATGATGCGGTTGCGACGCGGAAAATGCCCCCTCAGAGGGGCGGTTCCGGGGGGATACTCCGATACCAGCGCCCCACCGCAGGCCAGAATCTGTTCGGAGAGGTGTTGATTGCGGCGCGGGTAGACGCGGTCGACACCGGTACCGAGCACGGCGACCGTGGCGTGGCCGCCGTCCACGCACGCCTGGTGGGAGGCCGCATCGATCCCCAGGGCGAGACCGCTGCAGGCGATCACCCCCGCCTGCGCCAGCGCCGCGGCAAAATCATAGGCCAACCGCATCCCCTCCCGGCTGGCTTTGCGACTGCCAACGATCCCCAGTTGCGGCAGATTCAGAGCGGCCGCCTCGCCCTTGACCCATAGCGCCAGCGGCGGGTCCGGGATGGCCGCAAGCAGTACCGGATAGTCGTCGTGGTCGAGCCCCAGCACCTGCACACCCAAGGCCTCGGCCCGGCGCCAGAGCTGGTCGGCCTCGGCAAACAGCGGCCCTCGATACTGAAACTGGTGGATCGCCTCCAGCGTCTCGCGGCGCAGGCGAACGCCATCCGGCAGGCCGATTTCCGCTCTGAGCAACCGGGGGATACAGATCCCCTCCTGGTGGAGTCGCGCCAGCGTCGCCGGGCCAATGCCCGGCAGCCTGCTGGCGGCGATCCACTCCCTCGGATCGCTCATGGCCACGGACCCCCTCAGCGACCCGGCGGGCGCAGCTCGTCGCCCACGGAGATCACGTTGCTCGCCTTGAGCACCAGCCCATAGCTGACCCGCTCGAACGCCTTGAACACCATCAGCTCTCCGGCACGCTCGGCCGGCAGAGAGAGCACCTCATTGCTGACCGGATCGGTTATCCGCTCCCCTTTCTTGTAAATCGCAAACACCTGTCCGGGCTCGATCCCATCCGTCTGACCGACGCTCAGAGCCACTGAGTCGAACTGGCCGATTTTGGCGACCCCACCCAACACATCGAGGATCACGGCATCGTCCAGCTCAGGACCGGGCTGGGGGTGGAAAACCGACCGAATCCGCTCTTCGCCACTGGGCAGCAGGCGATCCAGCCTGCGCACCTCTTCACGGGTACGGCGCAGATCCAGGGTCAGAATGTCACCCTCCTGATCGCTGATCCGGGCGTCGGCCACCTTGTACAGTTCATAGCCGAGGAGCTCACCGGTCACCGGGTGATGGTACTCACGCGCCGGACGGTAAAGCCCCTGGATCAGGACCGTTTCCTCCTGCGGGGTACCACGGGCGTAGACCCGATCCCCCGCGCCGGCAATGATGCTGTCATTGCGACCACCGATCACATAGGGGGCGTTTTCGATCACATTCTGATCGGTCACGATGTTGTCATTCAGGAAACTGGCAATATCACGCAAGGGGATCGCCGGAATCGGCTGCTCCAGCGGCTGCACCCTGACCTGCGGGCTCAGTTTGCGCACACCCCGCCGCAACCCCAGCCGTGGCTGACCATCCACCCAGGTCAGATAGATGATGTCGCCCGGGTAGATCAGGTGGGGATTTTCGATCTGCGGATTGACGTTCCAGACCTCGGGCCAGCGCCAGGGACTGCGCAAAAACCGACCCGCGATGTGCCACAGGGTGTCACCCTTGACCACCACGTATTCCGTCGGATGCCCATCCTGAAGTTCTATCCGGTCGGTACGTTCCGCCGCGGTCGCAACGCCGGCCCAGATCAGGCATGCGCCGATCAGGCCATAAAGCAATCCTCTCATTGTTCAGCTCCCTTGTACGTTTCTGGCCCGGGCAGCCCGCCACACGGTCGTGCTCGCAGGCCGCAAAGCAATGCATCAGGCGCGTTATTCGGTATAATGACGGTAGATCGACATTTTTGCCACCAACGCCCGGATTCTAACCTCCGACAAAACAGATTACCTATGGCCAAGCTCAATATTCTTGAATTTCCTGATCCGCGTCTACGCACCATCGCCGAGCCTGTCGAGCGGGTGGATGATTCCATCCGCCAGCTGGTGGAGGATATGTTCGAAACCATGTACGACGCGCCGGGCATCGGCTTGGCGGCCACTCAGGTGAACGTGCACAAACGGGTCATCACCATCGATATCTCGGAAGATGGCAGCGAGCCGCTGGTGCTGATCAACCCCCAGTTCACCGTACTGACGGAGGAACGGCTGCCGATACAGGAGGGCTGCCTCTCCGTGCCGGGCTTCTATGAAGAGGTGGAGCGCCCCGGGCGTATTCTGCTCAGGGCGCTGGATCGCAACGGCGAACCCTACGAGCTGGAGGCGGAGGGGTTGCTGGCGGTGTGTATTCAGCATGAGCTGGACCATCTCGACGGCAAACTGTTCGTGGACTACCTGACCACCCTCAAGCGCAATCGCATTCGCGGCAAGCTGGAGAAAAAACACCGGCTCGAAGCGCAACAGGCCCTGTGATCGGAAACAGATCGACCCGTGCCAGTCCGTTCTCCTCCGGAGCCCAACCATGAGTGATACCCAGCTGCGCATCATTTTTGCCGGTACCCCCGAGTTCGCCGCCCGCAGCCTCGAAGCCCTGCTTGCCAGCGAGCACGAGATCGTGGCGGTTTACACCCAACCGGATCGCCCGGCCGGGCGCGGTCGCAAACTGCGCCCCAGTCCGGTCAAGGCACTGGCCCAACTGCATCGGCTGCCGGTATTGCAACCCCACTCACTCAAGGGCCCGGAGGAGCAGCAGGTTTTGCGCCAGCTCGATGCGGATCTGATGGTGGTGGTCGCCTACGGCCTTTTGCTGCCCCAGGCGGTGCTGAGCATCCCCCGGCTGGGGTGCATCAATGTGCACGCCTCCCTGCTGCCGCGCTGGCGCGGGGCCGCACCGATACAGCGCGCTCTGCTGGCCGGGGACGACACCACCGGTATCACCATCATGCAGATGGATGCAGGGCTCGATACCGGTGACATGCTCAGCAGGGTGGAGTGCCCGATTCTGGCCGACGATACCAGCGGGAGGCTGCACGAGCGCCTGGCCGAACTGGGGGCAACCGCACTGGTGGCCTGCCTCGAGCCGCTGGCGGCGGGCACCCTCACGCCCGAGCCGCAGGACGAGCGCCGGGCCTGCTACGCGGCCAAACTGGAAAAACAGGAAGCACGGATCGACTGGTCGCTGCCGGCTGAGCAGATCGCTCGCCGCGTGCGCGGGTTCAACCCCTGGCCGGTCGCCTACACCCGCCTGGGCGATGATAATCTCCGCGTCTGGGCCGCAACCGCCGACCCGACCCCCCATGCCGCCGCGCCGGGCACCATCATCGAATCCGGCGCCGAGTTCATCCGGGTGGCGGCGGGCGAGGGGAGCGTTTTGTTGACCGAGCTGCAACTTCCCGGTGGCAAGCCACAATCGGTCAAGACGCTGCTCAATGCCCATCACTCCCGTTTTTCGGCAGGTAACCGACTTGGCTGATGGCGGCAATGTGCGCGCCCTGGCCGCGCAGGTGCTCGCTCCCCTGCTGCGCCAGCGCGGCTCACTCGGCAGCCATCTCCCCCCGGCGCTGCAGCGCTGCCCGGAGCGGGATCGCCCGCTGCTGCAGCAGCTCTGCTTCGGCACTCTGCGCGAGCTGTTTCGGCTTCAGGCGATCACCGCCGTGCTGCTGAAAAAACCCTTCCAGGAGCGTGACTACGAGCTCCAGGCGTTGCTGCTGATCGGCTTATGGCAGTTGCGCCACAGCCGTATCCCGGCCCATGCCGCCCTGCACGAAACCGTGGCAGCCACGGCGGCGCTGGATCACCCCTGGGCGCGCAAGCTGATCAATGCGCTGCTGCGCCGTTACCAGCGGGAAGCCGAGCAGTTGGAGGCAACCCTGGCCAACCAGCCGCAGTTTCGCTGGAACCACCCTCAATGGATGATCAGCAAGCTCGAGCACAACTGGCCGCGGCAGTGGCAACAGATCCTTCGCGCCAACGACCAGAAGGCGCCGATGACGCTGCGGGTCAATGAGCGCCGACTCACCCTAGAGAGCGCCCAGCAGATGCTGCTGCAGGCCGGGCTGGCATCTACCCCGGGGCAGCTCAGCGGTTCGGCCCTGGTGCTGGAGCAACCGGTCGAGGTGGATCGCATTCCCGGGTTCGAGCAGGGTCTTTTCAGCGTACAGGATGAAGCGGCTCAGCTGGCTGCCGGTTTGCTCGCGGCCGGTGCCGGCGAGCGGGTATTGGATGCCTGCGCCGCACCGGGCGGCAAGCTGTGCCATCTGCTCGAGCGGGTACCCGGACTGGAGGAGGTGGTGGCGGTCGAGCTGGAGCCGAGCCGGATCCAACGAATGGCTGACAATCTGGCTCGGCTGAGGCTGGAGCCGAACTACCGGTTGATCTGCGCCGATGCCACCCGCTCGGACTGGTGGGATGGGCGGTCTTTCGATCGCATTCTGGTCGATGCCCCCTGCAGCGGTTCCGGGGTCATCCGCCGCCACCCCGATATCAAGCTGCTGCGCCGCGGGGAGGATATCAACGCTCTGGCACGGGTACAGCTCGAGATCCTCGGCAACCTCTGGCCCATGCTGTCACCGGGCGGGCGGCTGGTATACGCTACCTGCTCGGTATTCAGTCAGGAGAATGAGCGCATCATCGAGCGGTTTGTAAAACAACAGCCCGACGCGCGCCACCTTCCCATCGAGGCCATCTGGGGCGAGGCAAGGCCATTCGGTCGTCAACTGTTTCCTCAGCCGAGCGGCCCTGATGGTTTCTACTATGCGATTTTAACCAAGGCGAAGGGGCCGAGGAGTTCATGAAAATCATCATTCTGGGTGCAGGGCAGGTGGGCGGCTCGCTGGCCGAACACCTCGCCAACGAAGCCAACGACATCACCGTGATCGACACCAACACCGCCCGCCTGCGTGAGCTACAGGACCGGCTCGACCTGCGCACCCTGGAGGGCAAGGCCTCCTACCCGTCGGTGCTGGAGCAGGCGGGGGCACAGGACGCGGACATGCTGATCGCCGTTACCAACAGTGATGAGGTCAACATGATCGCCTGCCAGATCGCCCGGGCGCTGTTCAATGTCCCCACCAAGATCGCCCGGGTGCGTGAGCACGACTACCTGCAGAAGGACAAGGTGATCTTCACGGGCGAGAAGGGGATTCCGGTCGATGTGCTGATCAGCCCGGAGGAGCTGGTCACCCAGCATATCAAGCGGATGATTCAGTATCCCGGCGCCCTGCAGGTGCTGGATTTTGCCGGTGGGAGAGCACAGCTGGTCGCGGTCAAAGCCTACTATGGTGGCCCCTTGGTTGGGCGTGAGATCTCCTTCCTGCGTTCGCACATGCCCAACATCGATACCCGGGTCGCAGCGATCTTTCGTCAGGACCGCCCCATGATCCCGAAGGGGGACACGGTGATCGAGGCCGATGACGAGGTGTTTTTCATCGCCGCACGGCGGGATATTCGGGCCGTGATGAGTGAGCTGCGCCGTCTGGATCGCTCCTACAAGCGCATCATCATCGCCGGTGGGGGCAACATCGGCGCTCGCCTGGCTCGCTCCATCGAAAACGACTACCAGGTCAAACTGATCGAACACAGCCAGTCCCGCTGCAACCTGCTGGCCCGCGAGTTGAACAACACCATCGTACTCCACGGCAGCGCCTCCGATCGGGATCTGCTGCTGGAAGAAAATATCGACGACACCGATGTGTTCTGCGCCCTGACCAACGACGACGAGGCCAACATCATGGCCTCCATGCTGGCCAAGCGGCTGGGGGCGCGCACCGTCATGACGCTGATCAACAACCCCGCCTATGTCGATCTGGTGCAGGGTGGGGTGATCGACATCGCCATTTCGCCGCAGCAGACCACCATCGGCGCACTACTGACCCATGTGCGCCGTGGTGATGTGGCCGCCGTTCACTCCCTGCGCCGTGGTGCCGCCGAGGCCCTGGAGGCGGTGGCCCACGGTGATCGCAAAAGCTCCAAAGTGGTTGGCCGCTCCATCGAGGAGATCGGCCTGCCTCCGGGCACCACCATCGGCGCCATCATCCGTGGCAATGACGTGTTGATCGCCCACGACGATCTGGTGATCGAAAATGACGATCATGTCATTCTGTTTCTGGTGGACAAGCGGCGCATCGCCGAGGTGGAACGCCTCTTTCAGGTCGGCCTGGCCTTCTTCTGAAGCAACTCGGGCCGCTATGGCCGCCAGCCCCGGCCCCTCGTGCGGCTTCCGTTTCCGTGTCCCCACCGCCCTGGCCGGCCGCCCCATCAATCGTAAAAGCGCGGCGCGCCTTCGGGCTGGTGGCTGAAACGGCGATACTCCCACTGATACTGAGCGGGAAGGGCTCGCACACAGGCTTCCACGGAGCGATTCATCGCCGCGACTGCCCGAAACAGATCCTTGCTGCTGATCTCGGTATCTGCCCGGCGAAAGTGCAGATCAAACCCCAAGGCCCGTGGCAGGCGCTCGGCATAGGCACAAATGACCACGGCCCCCGTCTGCGCGGCCAGCTGCGGTAACAATTTCATGCTCAAGGCTTGGTTGCCAAAGAATGGAGCGTGGACCCCGGCACTGGCCTCCGGCTCCTGGTCCGGCAGGATACCCACCATCTCGCCCCGCCGCAGCGCTTTTATCACCATCCGCACCCCCCGCATCTCCGCTGGAACCATTCGCGCCCCCAACCGCGCCCGACTGCGTCTGATCAGATCATTCAGCAGCTTCAACCTCGAGGGCTTGTACATGGCGGTAAACGGAAAGTGAACCGACAACCAGAGGTTGAGCACCTCCCAGTTGCCCAGATGGGGAGCGATCAGAATCACCCCCTTACCCTGCGCCAGCGCCTCGATCACTACCTCACGGGCATGAACCCGGCGAATTTTTCGCAACACCAACCTGGCCGGCCACAGCCACGCCATCCCCATTTCACACAGAGTGCAGCCGGTCTGTCGCAGGCTTTCATGCACCAGTCGATCCTGCGCCTGCTGGCCTAGCTCCGGGAAACAGCGGCTGATGTTGCGCCGGGTCTGGAAGGTCATCTTGGCGCCATCACCCTTTTGCCACAACCGACTCCCCAGCCAGCAGCCGAGCGCCTGAGCGGCCCTCAATGGCAACAGGGCCAGTAGTGCCAGCGCCACAACGGCCAGTATCGCTTTTATCTGCATCAATACGGTATCCGCCCCATTCATCACCTCGGCAGGCGATTATAAATCAGCTGTCCACCGCCTGCGCGATCATGTTGGGTTGCCAACGGTTTTTCTGCCCGGTTTCCATTTCGAGAGCGAACAGCCGGCACTGTGGAATATCGTCGGGATTGCCCTGACCGACAGGTCAGGCTCGTCGGCCAGAGCGATCGATCCCTGGCACGGTGGGGATTACTCGCCTTCATGGCCGGTACAACAGGTCATACCGCCGACGGATCATGTATAATTTGCCACCTGTTTCGACCACATCCAACACAATGGTGATTTCCGTGACTGACAAGGTGACTCCAGACGTTAGCACTTTTCAGGGGCTGATTCTGGCCCTGCAACAATACTGGGCCGAACAGGGCTGTGTCATCGTGCAGCCACTGGACCTGGAGGTAGGTGCCGGTACCTTCCACCCCTGTACCTTCCTGCGCGCCATCGGACCGGAAACCTGGCGTTCGGCCTATGTGCAACCAAGCCGCCGTCCCACCGATGGCCGATATGGCGACAATCCCAACCGGCTGCAACACTATTACCAGTTTCAGACCGTGCTCAAACCCTCGCCCGACAACATCCAGGAGCTCTATCTCGGTTCACTGGAGCGGCTGGGGATCGATCTGTCGATTCACGACGTGCGCTTTGTGGAGGACAACTGGGAGTCACCAACGCTTGGCGCCTGGGGGTTGGGCTGGGAAGTCTGGCTCAACGGCATGGAAGTGACCCAGTTCACCTACTTCCAACAGGCCGGCGGCCTCGAGTGCTACCCGGTCACCGGTGAGATCACCTACGGGCTCGAACGGATCGCCATGTACCTGCAGGGGGTGGACAGCATTTACGATCTGGTTTGGGCGCGTTACCCGGATGGCAGCAGCGTCAGCTACGGCGATGTCTTTCATCAGAACGAAGTGGAGATGTCGGCTTACAACTTCGAACATGCCGACGTTGCGGCGCTGTTTGGCCACTTCGACCACTATGAGGCCGAGTGCCGGAAGCTACTGGCCGCCGACCTGCCGCTGCCGGCCTATGAGATGGTATTGAAGGCATCCCACACCTTCAACCTGCTGGATGCCCGCCACGCCATCTCCGTCACCGAACGCCAGCGTTATATTCTGCGGGTACGCACACTGGCCCGTGATGTCGCCGCCGCCTATTTCGAGAAACGCCGTGCACTTGGCTTCCCGCTCGCCCCCGAGGCGATCCGGGCAGAGGTGCTGTCTGCCTGCGAGGAGGATAACCGCTAATGTCTCAGCATGATTTTTTGATCGAATTGGGCACTGAAGAGCTGCCCCCCAAAGCACTCAAAATGCTCGCCGACGCCTTTCTCGCTGGCATCACCTCTGGCCTCGAGGCGGCCGCTGTCCCGTTTGCCGGCGCATCCTCCTTTGCAACACCCCGCCGCCTGGCCGTTCTGGTCAGCGACATTCAGTTACAGCAACCGGACCGCACCATCGAAAAACGGGGCCCTGCCACCCAAGCCCCCGAGCGGGCGGTACAGGGGTTTGCGCGCTCCTGCGGAGTCGGTATCGATCAACTGGATATTGAGGAAACCGCCAAAGGCCACTACTACGTTTACCGGGGCGTTGAGAAGGGGCAGACAACCGCTGCCTTGCTGCCCGGGATCATCCATGACGCGCTACACGGGCTCCCCATTCCAAAGCGGATGCGGTGGGGCGCTTCGCGCATCGAGTTTGTTCGCCCGGTCAAATGGCTGGTCATGTTGCTTGGGGATGAAGTGGTCGAGGCCGAACTGCTTGGCCTGCAGGCCGGGCGCAAAACCCGCGGGCACCGGTTCCACTACAACCACGAGATCGAACTGATGGTGCCGGCCGACTACCCACAGGTACTGCGTGAGACCGGCAAGGTCATTGCTGATTTTACCGAACGCCGCGCACTTATTCGTAACCAGGTCATCGATGAAGGCCGACGGATCGGCGGTACCACCCAGATCGATGAGGCTCTGCTCGATGAGGTGACCGCGCTGACCGAATGGCCCGTTGCCCTGACCGGACGGTTTGAAGAGCGTTTTCTCGAGGTTCCGGCACAGGCGCTGATCTCCTCCATGAAGGAGAACCAGAAGTACTTCCACGTGCTCGATGCCCAAGGCAAGTTGATGCCTTACTTCATCACACTGGCCAACATCCAATCCAGAGATCCGCAACAGGTGATCGAAGGCAACGAGAAGGTGATTCGCCCCCGCTTGGCGGACGCCGCCTTCTTTTTTGAAACGGACAAAAAGCGACCACTGCAGGCCCGCGTCGAGCAGCTCAAGGGGGTGGTGTTTCAACAGCAACTCGGTACCCTGCATGACAAAACCCGGCGCATCGAAGCACTTGCTGCCGCTGTCGCCAACCTGATTGGGGGTGATTGCCAGTTTGCCCGTCGCGCTGCCCTGTTGAGCAAGTGCGATCTGATGACGGAGATGGTGTTTGAGTTTCCCGAACTGCAGGGTTTGATGGGTTACCACTACGCCCTGCATGATGGTGAAGCCGAGGAGGTGGCTCGGGCCCTCAATGAGCAGTACATGCCCCGTTTCGCCGGCGATGATCTGCCCGCAACCCCCACCGGCATCGCCCTGGCCATCGCTGATCGACTGGATACACTGACCGGCCTCTTCGGTATCGATCAGCCTCCGACCGGTTCCAGGGATCCCTTTGCCCTTCGCCGCGCCGCCCTGGGGGTATTGCGGATCATCGTGGAGCGCAAACTCGACGTCGATCTTCAACAGCTACTCACCATCGCAGTTGACCAATACAGTGACCTGCCCGCAGCGACAGGGCTGGCTGATCGGGTGGTTGATTTTATGCTGGAACGTTTTCGCGCCTGGTATGAGGAGCGGGGCATCAGTGCGGAGATCTTTCAATCGGTACTCGCGCTTCGTCCCACCAGACCGCTGGATTTCGACCGCCGTATCGATGCGGTCAGTCACTTTTCTTATCTGCCAGAGGCGGCGGCCCTGGCGTCTGCCAACAAACGGGTTGGCAACATTTTGGCGAAGCAGGGGGGTTCAGCCCCCGCGGATGTCGACCCCGGGTTGCTCGAGGCCCAAGCGGAACGTGCGTTATACGAACAGCTAGAGCGAATGGAGCAGGAGGTGACTCCGCTGTTCCAGCAGGGTGAGTACCGCAGCGCCCTCGAGCGCTTGGCTCAACTGCGCCGTCATGTGGATACCTTTTTTGATCAGGTGATGGTGATGGTCGACGACGACGCCATCAAGCAAAACCGCCTTGCTCTGCTGGCCCGACTAAGACGACTCTTCCTTGCGGTCGCCGATATCTCTCTCCTTGGTCAGTAACCTCTTGGGCAACCAAAAACCTGGTTTGATAGTTTTTGGTTGCCCACCGCACTCTGGCTGAGCGATCACCAAATTTCGCTTTTATCTCATATTAGGCGCCTGCTGAAACTTCCGTCCGCAGCCCCTCGTTTTTGCTTGCCCCTCACCGGACACCGGGGCCTTAATCGCGCGCAGAGGATTCTCCCTGTACGCCGCTGCGCACCGTTTCGCCACTCCCGCGTGGTGATTTCCGGCTCACTCCCTTGGCGGTCACGGCCCCATTTTTTGCTGCCTTTTATTGTTTCTGCCGGCCAACCATCAAACCATTTGGCTTATCAATTTTTATTTTTCTCGTTGTTTCACGTGGAACACTTCTGGCTCCGGTCTGGTCTGCCGCCAAGGATGTTCCACGTGAAACAGGAGCAGAACGCCAAGCAAATACCCAATCCCCTTTGGAATAAAACCGGGTAGGAGGTGCGAAAGAGGATTGCTGGGTTAATCAAAGGGGGAGCAAAAAGCAGAGGTGAGATAAACCCGGTTGAGGGCTGGCAACAGGTTTGAAAACGGCTTGATCGCTCACAAAAAAAGCAGCCAGCCGGCTGCTTTTGCTTGTTCGCTCAGATCGGCAAGTAGGGCTAGATATCCAGGTTGGCTACATTCAGCGCATTGGACTCAATGAAATGGCGGCGGGGTTCAACTTCGTCTCCCATCAGCGTGGTGAACAACTGGTCTGCCGCGATGGCATCATCGATGGTCACCTGCAGCATACGGCGAGCGTTGGGGTCCATGGTGGTTTCCCAAAGCTGATCCGGGTTCATCTCGCCAAGCCCCTTGTAACGCTGGATCGCATTACCGCGGCGGGACTGATCGAGAAGCCACTGAATACCAGAACCAAGCTCACTGAGGGGGAAGCGACGCTCACCCCGCTGCAGGAAGGCATCATCTTCCAGCAGTGACTGCAGCTCGTGACCAAGAGATACGATCGACTGGTAATCACGGGAGCGGAAAAACTCCGCATCGAGCAGATAATCGGAATCGACACCGTGCTGGATGATCTTAATAACCGGAAGGTAGAGGCTGTGCTCCCGATCGTGACGCAGGCTACACTGATACCGCTCGCCGCCATCGACATGGTTGGAGAGCGCCTCACACAACTGTTTCGACCAGTACTCCACCTGCTCGGCCGAGGAGAGCTGCTCCAGCGACAAGGTAGGCAGATAAAGTAACCGCTTCAACACCTCATAGGGATAAACGCGACTCAACCGCTCGCACATCCGTTCAACCTGACGATAGCGGGTGATGAGGGATTCCAGCGCCGGGCCGGAGATGGCGGGGGAGTGCTCACCGGGAAACAGGCTGGTACCATCGAGGGCGCCCTGAAGCAGGTAATTATCGAGCGCTTCGTCATCCTTGAGGTACTGCTCCTGCTTGCCCTTTTTGATTTTGTAGAGCGGTGGCTGGGCGATATAGATATGTCCGCGCTCGATCAGCTCGGGCATCTGCCGGAAAAAGAAGGTCAGCAGCAGGGTACGGATATGGGAACCGTCCACATCGGCGTCGGTCATGATGATGATGCGGTGGTAGCGCAATTTATCCGCATTGAACTCTTCCCGCCCGATGCCACACCCCAGTGCCGTGATCAGCGTGCCCACCTCGGCGGAGGTGAGCATCTTGTCAAAGCGTGCCTTTTCCACGTTGAGAATCTTGCCCTTGAGCGGCAGGATCGCCTGCGTTCGACGATCACGGCCCTGTTTGGCGGAACCACCGGCGGAGTCACCCTCCACCAGGTAGAGCTCGGAAAAGGCCGGATCTTTCTCCTGGCAGTCAGCCAGTTTACCGGGCAGGCCGGCCACATCGAGCGCCCCCTTGCGACGGGTCATTTCGCGCGCCTTGCGGGCCGCTTCACGGGCCCGGGCAGCATCGATCATCTTCTGCACCACGGCTTTGGCATCCTGCGGATTTTCCAGCAGGTAGGCGCTGAACTGTGAGGCCATCAACTGCTCCACCGCCGTTTTCACCTCCGAGGAAACCAGTTTGTCCTTGGTCTGCGAGGAGAACTTGGGGTCGGGCACCTTGACCGAAACGATCGCCACCAACCCCTCACGACAGTCGTCGCCGCTGGTATTGACCTTGTTGTTCTTGTTGAGCTGTTCAGACTCGATGTAGTTGTTCAAACAGCGAGTCAGGGCCGCACGAAAGCCCGACAGATGGGTGCCCCCATCACGTTGGGGGATATTGTTCGCAAAACAGTGCAGGCTTTCCTGGAAGCCATCGTTCCACTGCATCGCCACCTCGACCCCAACACCATTTTCATGCATGGCGTCAAAGTGAAAAATCTTGTTGATCGGGGATTTGTTCTGGTTGAGATATTCAACGAACGCGGCCAGCCCTCCCTCGTACTCGAACACCTCTTCCCGCCCGGATCGCTCATCCTTCAGTCGAATGCGAACACCCGAATTCAGAAAGGAGAGCTCACGCAGCCGCTTGGCCAAAATATCGTACTGGAAGCTGATATTGGTGAAGGTTTCTTCCGAGGGTTTGAAACGCACGATGGTGCCGGTGAGGTCGGTCTCTCCCACCACACGCAGAGGCGAGTCGGGGATGCCGTGATGGTAGATCTGCTCATAAACCCGGCCATCGCGGCGTATGGTCAGCTTGAGCTCCGAGGAAAGGGCGTTGACGACGGAGACCCCAACACCATGAAGACCACCGGAAACCTTGTAGCTGTTGTCGTCGAACTTGCCCCCGGCATGCAGCACCGTCATGATCACTTCGGCGGCCGACACCCCTTCTTCATGGATATCGGTGGGAATGCCGCGCCCATTGTCTGACACGGTGACACTCTCATCCGGGTGGATGATAACCGTGATCTCCGAGCAGTAACCGGCAAGCGCCTCGTCGATGCCGTTGTCGACCAGCTCGAACACCATGTGATGCAGGCCACTGCCATCATCGGTATCGCCTATGTACATGCCCGGCCGCTTTCTCACCGCATCGAGCCCCTTCAGGACCTTGATACTGGACGAGTCGTAATTCTGGTTTTCACCACTCATGTTTGATCTCCTGGTGCACCCCTGTGCGTTAACGTACCGGATTCCAGCCTGAACAGTGCCACATCGGTCTCAGGCTGCCAGACCCGGCTCAACAGCTCCGGGTCTACACAGGTGATAAAGCACTGGTTGGCGCTCGCCTCCAAAAATTCGCAAAACTGTCGGCAGTGATGCTCGTCGAGCTCGGCCGGCAGGTCGTCGATCAAGTAGATACAGGCACGGTTGTTGAGGCGATGAAACAACGCACCCTGGGCCAGGCGAAAGGCACTGACCACCAGTTTTTTTTGCCCCCGTGAGAGACGATCGGCTGCACTGAAGCTGCCACTTTTGAAGCGCAGATCCGCCCGTTGCGGCCCCAACGTGGTGAAGCCTTGGCGCAGATCACGTTCAAACCCTTCCGCAAGCTGGCTTTCGAGCCGCCGCTTGCGGTCCCAGCCGGGAATGAACTGCAACCGCACCTCCAACCCTGGCAACAGGGCACCCAAGGTTTGCTCGAAACAGGGTAGCAACTGCTCGATATAGCGCTGCCGAAGGGTTGTCATCTGCTCTGCATACTGGACAAATTCGGCATCCCAAACCTGCCGAACACGCGGGTCGATTTTACCACATTTCAGCAGTGAATTTCGCTGCTTGAGGATCCGCCTGAACCCTCGCCACAGATGGATGAATGCGGTGTCGAAATGAAACGCACCCCAATCGAGAAACTGCCGCCGCACACCGGGGCTGCCATCGAGGAGATCGAACGTATCGCTGTTGATCACCTGAATCGGCAACAGCTGAGCCAGCGAGGCGGCGTCGAGCCGCTCTCCGGCATAACGAACCCTCGGCTCGCCATCCAGGCTGCGTTCAACCCCAAGCGGTTTGAGCTGACCGTCGGCCAACCTCTCGATCAGGGCGAAAACCACCGCCTGCGACTGCCCCTCCTGGAGCAGATGGCGAAACTGATTGCCACGGAAGGAGCGGGTCAGCCCCAAAAAGTGGATCGCCTCGAGGAAGCTGGTTTTACCACTGCCGTTGTCGCCAGAGAGGATGTTGATTCGACCGAGCCGGTCGGCGGTGACGTTGGTCAGGTTGCGAATATGCTGGATGCGGAGCTGTTTGAGGGGCATGGTTCAGGGGGATACTCGCGGGAGCCAGAGACCCCCGCGAAAAGGGCTACATGCGCATCGGCATGACGACATAGAGCGCTTCGGGCTCATCACAGCCGCGAATGAGCACACTGCTGTTGGAATCGTGCAAAGTGAAACGGACAACATCGGAGTTGAGTATCGACAACACATCGAGCAGGTAGTTGACATTGAAGCCGATCTCGAGGGGCTCGCCGTGATAATCGACAGGTACGCTCTCTTCGGCTTCCTCCTGATCGGGGTTATTGGCCATGACCACCAGCCGCTCATCAGACAAGGTCAGCCGCACGCCGCGGTACTTCTCATTCGACAGGATCGCAATGCGGCTGAAGACTTGGCGCAGCTCCAGGCGATTACCCGACATCTCCTTGTCGCCGTTTTTGGGGATGACGCGCTGATAATCGGGAAACTTGCCATCGACCAGTTTCGAGGCAAAGGTAAACTCATCCACATTGGCGCGAATGTGGTTGGAGCCGATCACCAGACGAACCGTCTCCTCGCCTCCCTGGAGCAATCGGGCCAGCTCGAGGATCCCTTTGCGCGGTACGATGATCTGCTGTTGCGAGCCGCTGTCACACTCCACCGCACATACCGAGGTGGCCAACCGATGGCCATCGGTGGCAACGCTGCGCAGCTCATTCTCTTTGACCTCCAGCAGCATCCCGTTGAGATAGTAGCGCACATCCTGTTGCGCCATGGCAAAACCGGTCTGATCGATCAGATGGCGCAGCGATGCTTGCGAGAGCCGGAGCTCGAACGCCTCGGGACTTTCCTCCACATTGGGAAACTCCTGTGCCGGCAGCGTAGACAGGCTGAAGCGGCTGCGACCGGACTTGATCATCATCTTGTCGCCGTTCAATGCGAACTCGATGCGGGCGTCATCGGGCAGGGATTTACAGATATCCATCAGCTTGCGGGCGGGCACGGTGATGGCGCCCGATTGTGACAGCTCATCCAACTGGACCCGACCGACCAGCTCCACCTCGAGGTCGGTCCCGGTGAGGGAAAGCTGGCGCTCATCGGCCACCAAAAGAATGTTGGAGAGTACCGGCAACGTCTGGCGGCGTTCCACAACTCCCGCCACCAGTTGCAGTGGTTTGATGAGCGCTTCTCTGGATATAACAAATCTCATGATACTGGCTACCCTGTCAGAACCCTGTTCTACGCCGTCAGATGGCGCAGCAGATTTTTATAGTCTTCAGCTATATCGGTATCGGTTTCGCGCAACTCTTTGATCTTTCGGCACGCATGCAGCACCGTGGTATGGTCGCGGCCACCAAAGGCATTACCAATTTCAGGCAAGCTGTGGTTGGTCAGCTCCTTTGCCAGGCTCATCGCCACCTGCCGGGGACGCGCCACCGACCGGCTGCGACGCTTGGAGAGCAGATCTGCCACCTTGATCCGGTAGTAATCGGCCACGACCCGCTGGATGTTATCAATACTAACCTGTTTGTCCTGCAGCGCCAGCAGGTCCTTGAGTGACTCCTTGATAAAAGGAGTGTTGATGGCGCTGCCGGTGAAGTGAGCATTCGCTATCACCCGCTTCAATGCACCTTCGAGCTCACGCACATTGGAACGAATCTTCTGCGCCAGGAAAAAGGCGGCATCGTCCGGCAGGTTGACCCGCGCCTCCTGCGCTTTCTTCATCAGTATCGCCACCCGGGTTTCCAGCTCCGGTGGCTCGATCGCCACGGTCAACCCCCAGCCAAAGCGGGACTTGAGCCGTTCCTCCACCCCGTGAATCTCTTTCGGGTAACGGTCGCTGGTCAAAATCATCTGTTGACCCCCTTCGAGCAGCGCATTGAAGGTATGGAAAAACTCCTCCTGGGAACGCTCTTTGCCGGCAAAGAACTGAATATCATCGATCAACAGGGCATCAACCGAGCGGTAGTATCGCTTGAAATCGTTGATCGCATTCAGCTGTAGCGCCTTCACCATATCGGCGACGAACCGCTCGGAGTGCAGGTAGACGATACGGGCGTTGGGGTTGTGCCGGAGCATCTCGCTACCAACGGCGTGCATCAGATGGGTCTTGCCCAGACCGACCCCACCATAAATGAAGAGTGGATTGTAGGAACCACCGGGGTTGTCTGCAACCTGCTGGGCGGCCGCCAGCGCCAACTGGTTGGACTTGCCCTGGACAAACGATTCAAAGGTAAACATCGGGTTGAGATTGGTTTGATGGCGCACACCCCCTTCCACCTCGACCTGACGCCCCCCCATGGAACCCATCGCGGAACCCGGATCCGCCGACTCCGAAGGATCGAAGAACCCCGGCGGCGGCGGCGCTCCGTCACCCCACTCATCGACGCCGCCCGCCGGCGGTTCATGGGGTTGGGGTGGAGCCAGGGGAGTGGACGAAGACGCAGCCCGTGGAGCCCCTTGGGCAGCAGCGCGGTCGCTCCCGCCGCGCCGCCGCGCCGCCGCCGGCATCGCCGCACGCTGCCCCGGAACCACATCCAGACGCACCTCAACATTCATGTCACCGCTGACCTCTGAAGCCACCTGCCGGATGCGCGCCAGGAACTTGTCGGCAACCCAATCGCGCACAAAGCGATTGGGTGCCAGTAGCAAAAGCTCCCGCGACGACCCCTCCTGCACCCGCAGGGGCCTGATCCAGGTGTTGAACTGTTGGGCGGGGAACACCTGCTGGAGGCTCTTCAGACACTGCTCCCAAAGCTCTACCGACATCCGTTTACTCCAACCACCGGCCTCGGGGTACAAGGGGTCGAGAAAATTACAAGCAGGTCATTCTAACGGCCAATGGGGTGGTTATCCACAGATTCACCCGTTTTTGTGTAAAAAGGGGCCGGCCGAACAGAAAAAACGCCAGGGCCACCGCGTTCATGGCAAAACCAGCCATAGCCGTTGCGACCCATGCCATGCCAAACCACTCATTGCCCAGTCATGCACAGGGCAGTAGATTGTTTTTTAACAGAAACTGACTTTTATAAACAATGACGTTCCGGCGCCGGATGAAAACCCGCCGGGCTCGCTCCAGCTCAGCCGCAGCGCCGTTTCGCCTTGGCCCATTCGGATGCTGGCTCGGGACCGGGCATCTGCCGCGAACGCCCGCCGCATCGCCTGCAGCAAATGTTGGTTGCAAGATCCTCGCCGATCCCATAGAATCTCGCGTCTTGATTTTTACCCGTGGACATCAGTCCACCTCACGTACACCAGTGTAAGCAGGACTGAGGCAATGAAAAGAACATTCCAACCCAGCGTTCTCAAACGCAAACGCGCGCACGGCTTTCGTGCCCGCATGGCAACCGCCAATGGGCGCAAGGTGTTGAGCCGTCGTCGCGCCAAAGGTCGTAAGCGTCTGTCAGCTTGATTCAGCCCCCTGAGTAAGGTCACCCGACCGAATGACCGATCTCCGATTTCCCCGCCGTCTGCGTCTGCTGACGAGCGGGGATTTCTCGCGCGTATTCGAGCGCGCCGATGTCAAAGTACCGGACCAGCACCTGCTGATTCTGGCCCGTCGCAACGATCTTGGTCACCCCAGGATCGGATTCGTAATCGCAAAGAAAAATATCCGCCGAGCGGTGAAACGGAACCGTGTTCGGCGTATCATGCGCGAGTCTTTTCGTCTGCATCAGCATGAACTCCCGGCACTGGATATGATAATCCTCGCCCGCAAGGGGCTGGATACCCTCGAGAGCAGCGAGTTGCATGCCGTTATCAGACGCTGTTGGTCGCGTGTCGGCAAAAAAGCGCGAAAGCTCACATAACAAACTGATGGTTCTACCACCATGGATGTACAGCGAGTCATACTGATTGCCGCTTTGGCACTGGTATCCTACCTGATGGTACTGCAGTGGAACGAGGATTACGGCCCCTCCCGCCAGCCTGAACAACGGGTTACCAGCTCCTCCGCTTATTCCAACGACACCGTGCCCGCCACTTCCGATCTACCGCAACCCTCCGAGGTCATAGCGAGCGCTGATATTCCCCGCACCGAAACCGCCACCGAAGGGGGCGCGGCAGCGGAAACCGATCTGATCCGAGTGCGCACCGACGTGCTCGAGCTGGTGATCGATCCCCGTGGTGGCGACATCATTCAGGCCGCACTTCCGCAACACAAGGCCGCACTGGATTCTACCCAACCCTTTGTCCTGCTGGAACAAAATCCCAACCGCACCTATATCGCCCAAAGTGGCCTGGTGGGGCCAGATGGGCCGGACGCCAACGCTGCGGGCAGACCGCTCTACAGCAGCGCCCGGAGGGAGTACACCCTGGAGGGCGACAATCTGGTGGTGGATCTCAAGCTCACCACCGACAAGGGCGTCGAGGTAACCAAACGGTTCACCTTCCACAAGGGTGAATACCGCGTTGGCGTGGAGTACCTGATCGACAACCCCACGGAGGAGCCCTTCCGTGGGGTACTGTTCGGCCAGATCAAACGGGATGGCTCAGCTGATCCCTCCCAGCAGAACAAAATGGGTATGCAGTCCTATCTGGGCGCCGTTTTTTCAACGGCTGCCAACAACTATCAAAAAGTCGGCTTCGGCGACATGGATGATGAACGGTTCAAAGCCACCAGCCCCGACGGCTGGGTCGCCATGGTGCAGCACTACTTCCTCAGCGCCTGGGTGCCGGAGCCGGGCCAGGAATACACCTACCACTCGCGCAAGTTGAACGGCAATTACATCGTCGGCTTTCTGTCTCCCACCTTCACCGTGCCACCCGGTCAGTCAGAGAAGATCAGTGCCACATTCTATGCCGGGCCCAAGGATGTGGATCAGCTCAAGCAGATCGCCCCCGATCTGGATCTGACCATCGACTATGGCTGGCTATGGTGGATCGCCTCACCACTTTACATGCTGTTGAAGTGGATCCATTCACTGGTGGGCAACTGGGGGGTTGCGATCATCGGCATCACCATTCTCGTCAAGGCGGCGCTGTTTCATCTGAATGCCAAGGCGTTCAAATCGATGGCCAAGATGCGCAGATTCGGCCCGGAGATGGCGCGGCTGAAGGAGCTGTACGGGGATGACCGGCAGAAGATGTCGCAGGAGATGATGAAGCTGTACCAGAAGGAGAAGATCAATCCACTGGGTGGCTGTTTACCGATTCTGGTGCAGATGCCGATCTTCATCGCCCTCTACTGGGTGCTGATGGAGTCGGTCGAGCTGCGCCACGCACCTTTCTTCGGCTACATCAAGGATCTGTCGCAGATGGACCCCTACTTCATCCTGCCGATTCTGATGGGCATCACCATGTTCATCCAGCAGATGCTCAACCCGACCCCGCCCGATCCGATGCAGGCAAAATTGATGAAGATGCTGCCGATAATCTTCACCTTCTTCTTCCTGTGGTTCCCGGCAGGCCTGGTGCTGTACTGGCTGGTGAACAACATTCTGTCGATAGCCCAGCAGTGGGTGATCAACAAACAGATCGAAGCAGGCGGCTCGGCCAAGGGCTGAGGGCACACCTGCGGCCAGTGGAAAGGCTCCTGCGGGAGCCTTTTTCGTTGTATCGAGGAGACCACCATGCTCAGCCATCTCCAGGACACCATTGCCGCTCAGGCGACCCCCCCCGGCCGCGGCGGCGTTGGCATCATCCGACTCTCCGGGCCCGATGCGCTTGCGATCGCACAACAACTGCTGGGCTTTACACCAAAACCCCGTTACGCCCACTACACCCCCTTTCTCGATGGGCAGGGTGAGCAGCTCGATCAGGGCATTGCGATCTACTTTCCCAACCCCAACTCCTTCACCGGCGAAGATGTGGTCGAGCTGCAGGGGCATGGGGGGCCGGTGATCATCGACCTGTTACTGCAGCGCTGTATCGCCCTGGGCGCGCGACTGGCCCGTCCCGGCGAATTTTCCGAGCGCGCCTTCCTCAACGACAAGCTGGACCTGGCCCAGGCGGAAGCGATTGCCGACCTGATCGACAGCTCGTCGGAACAGGCCGCGCGCTGTGCCCTGCGCTCGCTGCAGGGGGCGTTCTCCAGGCAGATAGATGAGCTGGTCGAGGCCCTGATTCAACTGCGCATCCAGGTGGAAGCCGCCATCGACTTCCCGGAGGAGGAGATCGACTTCCTGGCCGATGGCAAGGTGCAAGCGGATCTCGAGCTGATCCTGCAACAGCTGCAGCAGGTGCGTCAGGAAGCGCGCCAGGGCAGCCTGCTGCGCGAAGGGATGAATGTGGTCATTGCCGGGCGCCCCAATGCGGGCAAATCCAGCCTGCTCAATGCCCTGGCGGGGCGAGATACCGCCATCGTCACCGAGATAGAGGGCACTACCCGCGATGTGTTGCGCGAGCAGATCCATATCGATGGGATGCCCCTGCACATCATCGACACCGCTGGGCTACGCGAGGCCCCCGATACCATCGAACGTATCGGCATCGAGCGAGCCTGGGAGGAGATCCGCCGCGCCGATCGCATACTGATGATGGTCGACAGCAGCCAGTGTGCCACCACCGATCCCGCTCAGCTATGGCCCGAGCTCGCCGATCATCTCGGCGACCTCGGTCACCTCACCCTGATCCGCAACAAGGCCGACCTGAGCGGCGAACCCGTTGGCATCCGCCAGGAGGGTGAATACAGCCTGATCTGCCTGAGTGCCAAGCAGGGGCTGGGGATCGATCTGCTGCGCGAACATCTGAAACAGGTGATGGGTTTCCACGCCACCACGGAGGGGGGATTCATGGCACGGCGGCGCCACCTCGATGCCCTCGAGCGCGCCCAGCAACTACTTGAAACCGGCGCCGAGCAACTCAAACGGCACGGCGCCGGAGAGCTGCTCGCCGAAGATCTGCGTCAGGCTCAGCAGGTACTGGGCGAGATTACCGGTGCGTTCAGCTCGGATGAGCTGCTGGGCAGAATTTTCAGTTCGTTCTGTATCGGGAAGTGAAACGGCTCCCATCTTGCCTCTTGCCGATGGAATCAACTGAAAGCCACTCTCCGGTCACTTCGGCCCAGTGCCTGACAATGCGGTTGTTGGGTGTATCCTCAGGCTATATATTGGTGGATCGATAAACAAGCGATGCCTGCTCAGCGCATAAGCCGCGCCTGGAAATTCAAAAAGGACGAAGTAGATGCCTGGGTACGCAGCGGCGGTGCCAGCGACGGGAATAACGCCAATGCCTGAGGAGAAACAACTTGCCCGCTTCGGGTTCCGGTTTGAGCGTGGCGGCACTCACAGCTCCCGCACAATGATGCTGGACGAGCTCACGGCTCTGCTCGATTACGTAAACCGTGCGGACGCAACAAAGGCCGATTATCTGAATGCGATAGAGGAAGACAACTGCCTCGGCAAACGCTCAGGGAAAACCCGGCGCCTCACTTACAGGCATCTTGCGGAGCTTTACTCGCTTGACACAACCCATCTGCTATTCCGTGCCTTGCTGTACTTCTGGCAGCGGGATGAAGCAGGTCGGCCAATGCTGGCGCTGCTGGCCACCTACGCCAGAGACTCGATTTTCCGTGCCAGCGCTCCCATGATTCTCAAGGCTCCCGAGGGATCAGCTATCACACGGGATTTGGTAGAAGAACGGATCGATAGCCTGGAGCCGGGCCGGTTCAGCAAAGCAACGTTGAAATCCACAGCCCAGAACATCAACGCCAGCTGGACCAAATCCGGCCACCTCACCGGGCGAAACAAGAAAGTCCGCAACCAGGCTGCACCCACGGCAGGCAGTGCGGCCTACGCGCTGCTGCTGGGCTATCTTGCTGGTGCGCGTGGGCAAGGTCTGTTCAGTACGGAATACGCCAAGCTGCTGGACTGCTCCCGGGAACAAACCATTGAGCTGGCCGAGCAGGCCTCACGCAGGGGCTGGATAACCTACAAGCGGGTGGGGGACGTTATCGAAGTTCTGTTCCCCAATCTCATCAATCAGCAGGAACAGGAGTGGTTGCGTGAGCAGGGTTAAGCGCCTGATTCAATCGTACGGACGGCACATTGCGATCCCCTGGCGGGATGATGCCGCCGCAGCTCAGCGTGTGGTTTTCTGCGTTTACAACGAAAACGAAGAACGCTGGCTCAGAGCCCGGGTAGACGAATTCGAAATTGTCACCCGGCAAGCAGGTCACGAATGGGTTCTGTTTGATCTGACCGACACTTTTGCAGGCTGGCTGGCTACCCAACGGTACGCAAAGAGCTATTTCCAGAAGCCGCACCTGTTGGCCACGGTGTTGCCCAAGTATCTGGACTATATCGTGAGCGAGTTCGAGCGGGTTCTGAAAGAAACAAATGCCAACGACAACACCGTAGTGGCTGCCCAGGGTGTTGGCTCGCTATTCGGGTTTCTCAAGGTCAAAGACGTTGTGGATAAGTTGGCTCCCCTGGTTGAGGGGCGGCTGCTGGTTCTTTTCCCTGGCAGCCATGAAAACAACAACTACCGGTTATTGGATGGTTACGACGGGTGGAACTATCTCGCAGTACCGATAACCGCAGACAAGGATTAAGGAAGAGGTTGTTCATGAAGAATCGTGAGATTTATCAGAAAGACCCGACCACCCAGAAGTTGGCCAACGAAGGGGTGGCCAATGTTAACGATGAAACCACCAGCCACGCCCTGGCAGTGCTCCGTTACGAGCTGGAAACGTTCGTTTGTGACGGTCAGTACGAAAAAGGCCTGTCTCACATTCTGGAAACCTACCTGAAGAATATCGACCAGGCGCAACAGCCGGCGGTGTGGGTCAGCGGCTTCTACGGTTCTGGTAAATCCCACCTGGTGAAAATGCTGAGGGCGCTGTGGGTAGATACTCCGTTTGAAGACGGTGCTTCCGCCCGGGGCATCGCCAGACTCCCCCAAGGCGTTAGTGAATACCTCAAAGAACTGAGCGTACAGGCCAAACGCCACGGCGGCTTGCATGCCGCATCCGGAACCCTCGGCTCCGGAGCCAGCGGGAGTGTGCGCCTGGCACTGCTGCGAATTCTGTTCAAGTCGGTGGGGCTGCCGGAACAATACCCAGTGGCCCGCTTCGTCATGTGGTTGAAGCACGAAGGTATCTACGACCAGGTGCGCCAGATCGTCGAGTCCAACGGCTACGACTGGCAGGAGGAACTGGATAACTTCTACGTGGCTGAAGGCCTGCACGAAGCGCTGGTTGAGGCCAAGCCAACGCTGTTTACATCGACGGCATCCTGTGTCGAAACCCTGAACAACCTGTACCCGTTCGTTCAGGACATTTCCAGCGACGATATGCTCAAAGCCATTCGCCAGGCATTGACTGAAGATGGCAAATTCCCACTCACTTTGATCGTTCTGGACGAGGTGCAGCAGTTCATCGGTGAAGACAGTCAGCGCTCCATTGCCGTGCAGGAAGCAGTCGAGGCCTGCAGCAAGAGCTTTGGTGGAAAACTGCTCTTCATTGGCACCGGGCAGACTGCCGTTACAGGTACCAGCAACCTGAAAAAACTCGAAGGGCGTTTCACCATCCGCGTTGAACTGTCCGATGCCGATGTCGATGCCGTTATCCGGCAGGTGATTCTGGCCAAAAAGCCGGAGGCGAAGGCTCCCATCGAACAAGTCCTGCAAACCAACCTCGGGGAAATCTCCCGGCATCTGGCCGGTACGACCATCGGGCACAGGCAAGATGACCTGCCCTATTTCCCTCAAGACTACCCGATTCTGCCGGTGCGCCGGCGGTTCTGGGAAAACACCCTGAGAATACTGGACCAGACCGGCACAGACAGCCAGCTGCGTAACCAGCTCAGCATGATTCATAAAGTCATCCAGACCAATCTGGATGATCCACTCGGCCATGTCGTTCCTGCGGACTACCTCTACTTCGATTCTGCCGATAAGCTGCTTCAGTCTCGCATTCTGCCCCGCAAGGTCCATGAAAAAACCATGAGCTGGATAAAGGGCACGGAAGACCAGCGCCTGATGGCCCGTGCCTGTGGCCTGGTGTTTCTGATCAACAAGCTGGGCGGCCAGAACAACGAGATCGGCATCCGGGCGACAGTCGATTACCTGGCAGATCTCCTGGTAGAGGACCTGGCCAGTGGCAGCAGCAGTCTGCGCAGCAAACTGCCAGGCTTGCTCGATAACTGCGAACTGTTGATGAAAGTGGGTGAGGAATATCGCATCCAGACTGAAGAAAGCTCTGCCTGGACCGACGAATTCCTCAGCCAGCGTTCCGCGCTCTCCAATGAAGCGCATCGCATTCACGCCGAGCGAGATGACCGTATCCGGCGGATGTTTGGTGATGTGGCTCGCAAGCTCTCCCTGATACAGGGTGAAGCAAAGGTTACTCGCGACATCTACCCGGTGTTTGATGCCCAACTGCCGGCGGATGCCAACGAGCGTATTTACGTGTGGGTCCGGAATGGCTGGAGCAGTGATGAAAACTCCGTCCGGGCCGATGCCCGGCAAGCCGGGAACCAGTCGCCTACCATTTTTGTATTTATCCCCAAGCGTTCAGCGGACGACCTGCGCCATCACCTGATCGATTATAAAGCGGCCAGCGCCACCCTGGACAAGCGTGGCTCCCCCAACACGCCGGAAGGCACCGAAGCCAAAGCGGCGATGGAAACCACCAAACAGACAGCAGAGGGCAAAATCCGGGAATTGCTCAGCGAAGCCTTCTCCGGCGCCCGGGTTTTCCAGGGTGGTGGCAATGAAATCCTTGGTAACAATTTGCAGGAAATGGTGCTGGAAGCGGCAAACAACTCGCTGCAACGCCTGTACCCCAACTTCCACATTGCTGACCACAGCGGCTGGCAAAAAGCCTATGAAAAGGCCCAGAAGGGCGCACCGGATGCCCTCAAAGCCGTAGGCGACGACGGTGAGCCCGGCAAGAATCCGGTCTGTAAAGCCATTCTGGGCTTTATTGCCGGTGGCAAGAAAGGTGCGGATATCCGGGCACACTTTGAAGGAAAAGATTTCGGCTGGTCCCGCGACGCAGTGGATGGCGGCCTTCAGGTACTGCTGGTGGCCGGAATCATCCGGGCTCAGGACGACCGTGGGCAACCCATCGAGCCTTCCGCACTGGAGCGCAAGAGCATTGGCAAGACCCTATTCAAAGTGGAGTCAGCCAATGTCACCACGCCACAGCGTATCCAGATTCGCAAAGTGCTCCAGAAAGTTGGCGTGTCGGCCAAGCAGGGCGAAGAACTCGCTCACGTGCCATCATTCCTTCAAAAGGTCAGTGAGCTGGCGGACAAAGCCGGTGGCGAAGCACCCAAACCGGAGCGCCCAGACACCCGCTTCCTTGACGATATTCGCTTGACCACGGGTAACGAGCAACTGCTGGCCCTTTATAACCGCCGGGAGGAACTCGTTCAAAGCATTGGGCACTGGGAGAGGTTGGCGGAACAAATCCAGCAACGCTGGCCCAGCTGGATGGTCCTCAAACGCCTGGTAAACCACGCCTCTGGTTTGCCCGATGCCGAGGTGTACCGCGCCCAGGTAGACACCATCGAACAACAGCGCCAGCTGCTGGAAGAGCCAGACCCGATCAATCCGTTGATCACCAGCCTGACCCAAAGCCTGCGCGAAGCCTTGAATACCCTGAACCAGGACTACCAGGGGCGGCACGAACAGGGCATGAAGCGCCTGGAGGCAGACGGAAACTGGCAGCAGCTGGAGCCGGAACAGCGTAACCAGTTGCTGTCCGAGCAGAAGCTGACCCTGGCTGATCAGCCGAAAGTGGCCGTTCAGTCTACCGATGAAGTACTGAACACCTTGGACCAATGCTCACTGGCCATGTTCGCAGACCGGGTGGCCGCGCTACCTAGCCGTTTTGACAATGTAGCAGTGGCGGCAGCGGAGTTGTGCGAGCCCGAGATCCAGTTTGTATCGGTACCTCGCCGCACGCTCAAAACCGAGGCAGACATTGATGCCTGGGCGGAAGAAGTGAAAGATCAGCTTAAAACGGCCCTGGAAAAAGGCCCGATTTCCGTCCAATAAAGAGCGCGAAAGACATCATGCGAACCGCCGCCAACATCGAGGCCCTGCTGCCAGAGCTGGACCACTGCATAGCCGACGAACTGGAAGACCAGGATCTCGACTTCAAACAGTGGGATCTGAAAAGCCGGGACAACGCGGTAAAAACCGTGGTCCAGATGGCCGTGTGCATGGCCAATGGTGGTGGCGGTACCGTGGTGTTTGGCGTGGCTGACCGCATACAGGGCCGAAGTAACGCCATTCTGGGTGTGCCACCGGAAATCGATGCAAACCTGCTGAAAAAGGCCGTATACGACCAGACCGATCCAAAGATCATGCCGGTATTCGAAGAGCTTGCCGTACCCGAAGGCACCGGCCGGATACTGTTGATGCAGATTCACCCAGGTATGCCGCCGTACACCGACACCGCAGGGCGAGGCACTATCCGCGTCAGCAAAGACTGCGTTCCGCTGACCGGCACACTGCGCCGGAAGATCAGTGTCGAAACCGGCGAAACCGACTACACCGCAGAAGCCGTCGCTCCTGTGGATAACTCCCTGCTGTCCGCCACAGCTTTGGAAGCACTGCGCAACCAGGCCAGCAAGGAGCGTGCGCCGGAAGACTTGCTACGGCTATCGGACACTGAACTTCTGTCTACTCTCGGACTGATCAAACAGGACAAACTCACCAGAGCGGGTATACTGCTGGCCGGCACCGAGGCAGCCATTCGGGAACACCTGCCCGGCCACAACTGGACCTTCCTGCAAATGACCTCCGATACCAACTACGGCATCCGTGAGGATCGGGTCAGCGCACTGCCTTTGTCCGTTCAGCGCATTGAAGAACTGCTGGTGCCCTTTAACCCCATCACAACTTACAAGCAGGGCATGTTCCACTACGAATACCGCACCTGGCCGGAAATTGCGGTGCGCGAAGCCCTGATGAATGCCTTCTGCCATGCGGACTTGCGCATAGCCGGGCCGGTGATGGTCAAGTTGTATTCCGACCGACTGGAAATCAGCAACAACGGCGGATTTATCGCCGGCATCACCCCCAACAACATCCTTCATCACCAACCGGCTGCCCGAAACCCCTTGCTGGTGGAGGCCCTTACCCGGCTGCGCTTGGTAAACCGCAGCAATTTGGGCATTAACCGCATTTTCTCCGCCCTACTTATGGAAGGCAAAGAACCGCCCCAGATCCGAGAGATTGGTGACTCGGTGCAAGTCAGCTTTCCCAAGCGGGAGCTGAATGCCACCTTCCGCCTGTTTGTGGCGGAGGAAAGCGAGTACGGGCGTAACCTGGGCGTGGACGAACTGATGCTTTTGCAGTACCTGCTCCAGCATCCGGAAATAGACACCAACACCGCAGCCAGTCTGTGCCAGCGTGGTGAAGCGGAGATGCGCGAAAAGTTATCCACAATGGAGTCGGCTGGTTACATCGAACACGGTGGTCACGGGCGGGGCGCTTATTGGTGCATTCAGCCCGAGCTCTACAATCGGTTAGCCGAAGATGGCCAGAGTGAATCTCGCCGTCGGATTGGCTGGGATGCCGCTAAAACACGGGTGCTTAGCATTCTGATGGAGCGAGCCAAGCGAGGGGATCTCGGATTGAGTAACAAGGAAATCCGGCAAATCACCCGTTTCGACCGCAACCAGGCCCGGCGCCTGATGCAGGAGCTGATGCAGGAGAATGCCGGCCTCCAGAAGGTGGGTGAGCGGCGCTGGGCGCGCTATGAATACAGCAATGCGCGCCAGCATTAAAATTCGCATAGATTGAATTCTATGCGCATACTATGCGCTTATTGGATAAGTTGCGCATACCAGGTCGTACTGATGCGACATAAAACGTGCTTTAACGGTACAAAACCCGTAACCGTGGCATCACTTTCAGGATTGGGGACGTAAAGACATGCAGCCACTCGACAAGACTCTCAGAAACCAACTGGAACGCGCCGTTAAAAATGCCCGTGACACCGCCGAAACCGGTGCCCGCGCTGCGCTGGACCAGCTGGGCGTGGCAGACCCCACACCGGCCGCGCACCTGAGCGAAACCGAGCGGGAACTACGCCGCCGCTTGCGTGCCCACGGGCGGCAGTTGGGTGATTCCCTGAACGGCGGCAAGGTCCAGAGCATGGATCGCCTGGTGGAAGAAGTCGCCTACGAGCACTGGCACCGCATGCTCTTTGCCCGCTTCCTGGCCGAAAACGACCTGCTGATGTACCCGGACCCGGACGAGCCGGTGGCCATCACCCTGGAAGAATGTGAAGACCTGGCCGCCGATGAAGGCGCAGCGAACGGCTGGGAGCTGGCCGCTCGGTATGCGGCCCGTATGCTGCCGCAGATCTTCCGGTTGGATTCGCCAGTCTTCCAACTCACTTTGCCACCAGAACACCAGCAGGCTCTAGAGCGCCAGGTCGCGGGTCTGGCGCTGGAGGTGTTCACCGCCTCCGACAGCCTGGGCTGGGTTTACCAGTTCTGGCAGGCCAGGAAGAAGGAGCAGGTCAACCAGTCCGAGGTCAAGATTGGCGCTCGGGAGCTCCCCGCCGTCACCCAGCTCTTCACCGAGCCCTACATGGTCAGCTTCCTGCTCGACAACGCCCTCGGAGCCTGGTGGGCGGCTCGGCAGCTTAGTGAAAGCGACCTGAAGAACGCCGAAAGCGAAGAGGAACTACGCCAGAAAGCAGCCATCCCCGGTGTGCCACTGGAGTACCTGCGGTTTGTGAAACAGGATGATGGAGCCTGGACACCGGCTGCAGGCACCTTCGATGCCTGGCCAGAACAACTGGCTGACCTGAAAACTCTGGACCCCTGCTGCGGCTCCGGCCACTTCCTGGTGGCCGCCTTCCTGATGCTGGTGCCCATGCGCATGGAGCGCGATGGTTTGTCCGCTCGGGACGCCATCGACGCGGTGTTGCGAGAGAACATTCATGGCCTGGAGCTGGACCAGCGTTGTGTGGAACTGGCCGCTTTCGCGTTGGCCCTGACCGCCTGGAAATACCCCGGCGCCGAAGGCTATAGGCCATTGCCGGAGCTGCACCTGGCCTGTACCGGCCTGTCTGTCAGTGTTGCCAAGGAAGAGTGGAAGCAACTTGGCCTGGGCAAGCACAACCTCACCATCGCGCTGGACTGGATGCACGATACCTTCAGGGACGCGCCGGTACTGGGCAGCCTGCTTAATCCGGCAAAAGCCGACGCCGCCAAATTGGTGAAGTGGGAGGAGCTGTCCAGCACCCTGAAACAAGCGCTGGAAAACGAACAACAAGGGGAGCAGGGCGAAGCTCAACATGAGGCCGCCGTAGTGGCTCAGGGCCTGGCCAAGGCGGCTACGCTCCTGGGCGATCAATACCAATGGGTGATTACAAACGTGCCCTACCTGGCCCGGGGCAAGCAAAGTGACCGGTTGCGAGATTTCTGTGAGCGGTACTATCCGGAAGCCAAGAATGACCTGGCCACCGTCTTCCTCGATCGCTGCCTGGAGCTTTGCACCCAAGGCGGGACCTCCAGCATAGTGCTGCCACAAAATTGGCTGTTTCTCACCAGCTACAAGAAGTTCCGCGAAAAGCTGCTCAAAAGCGATACTTGGCATTTAATTGCACGGCTTGGGCCTCAGGCTTTTCAAACTCCAATGTGGGACTTCAATGTTCAGCTAATTTCCATCAGCCGTGGCAATAATGCTCAGGAATCCGGCGGACTGTTCGGTGATGCGGAACATACTAATCTGATTCGAGGCGTGGATGTGTCCGAACCTCGCACGGCGGCTGAGAAGGCTGAACAGTTGCTGGAATCGGCGGTTAAGAGTGTGGGGCAGGCGAAGCAGTTGGAGAATCCGGATGGGAGAATAAGCTTTTCAAAGCAGGATTCTAATAATCACATCTCTGAGATCGCTGAATGCTATCAGGGACTAGTGACTGGAGATATAGAGCGATTTACGAAGAAGCTCTGGGAGGTTACTGCAATTTCTCATGACTGGTTGCCATTCCGTCGCAGCAACAATATGGCCCAGTTCTATGGAGATGTTTCAGAGGCTATTCTTTGGCAAAAAGGATGTGGGCAGTTACATAATTATGCAGAGTCGGCTCGTGCTCAGCTGCACGATATGCACGAGAGCGGCAACCGCGTTTGGGGGAAACGTGGTGTTGCAATTAATAGAATGGCAGGACTAAAAGCCGTTCCATATTGGGGAGAGCATTTCGATAATAACGTAGCAGTTGTATGTCCATCAAAAGATGCGGAAATAACACCTCTCTTGTGTTTTCTAGCGTCGGATAGCTTTCATGAAGCAATACGTGAACTTGATCAAGCCTTGAAAGTTACCAACCGAACCTTGTTGAAGGTGCCATTTGACCATGAATACTGGTCTTCTGTTGCAAAGAATAAATATCCGAATGGATTACCTGGATCGTACACTGACAATCCCACTCAATGGGCTTTTCACGGCCACCCCTGCGGTTCAGTCGTGTGGGACGAAGAACAAAAGTGGACAACCGAAGGCCCACTGCGCACCGACGATACAATTCTTCAAGTCGCCGTTGCCCGCCTGCTTGGCTACCGCTGGCCCGCTGAATTGGATGCCGACATGGAGCTGGCCGAAGAACAGCGTGAATGGGTTAACCGCTGCGAGGCATTGCTGCCCTTCGCCGATGAAGACGGCATTGTCTGTATTCCCCCGGTGCGCGGTGAGGCCTCAGCCGCCGACCGTCTGCTGAACCTGCTGGCCGCTGCCTATGGCGAGGCCTGGTCCACCGATGTCCTGGCAGAACTTCTCAAAAGTGCCGACCATGCCGGCAAGACACTGGAAACCTGGCTGCGGGACAAGTTCTTCACTCAGCACTGCAAACTCTTCCAGCATCGCCCCTTCATCTGGCACATCTGGGACGGCCTGCCCGACGGCTTCTCAGCCCTGGTGAATTACCACAAGCTGGATCGCAAGAACCTGGAAACCCTGATCTACACCTACCTGGGCGATTGGATTGGCCGCCAGAAGCAGGACAAGAACAACGGCATCGACGGTGCCGAAGAACGCCTCGCCGCTGCGGAAGCCCTGAAGAAAAAGCTGGAGCAGATCCTGGAAGGTGAAGCCCCCTACGACATCTTCGTGCGCTGGAAGCCCATTGAACAACAGCCCATCGGCTGGGAGCCAGACCTTAACGACGGCGTGCGCCTAAACATCCGCCCCTTCATGACGGTCGGGGATGTCAAAAAGAAAGGCGCCGGCATCCTGCGCGACAAACCCAACATCAAATGGACCAAAGACCGTGGCAAGGATGTGGAATCCGCGCCCTGGTACCAAACCTTTGGTGGCGAGCGGATTAATGATCATCATCTGACCTTGACCCAGAAGAAGTCTGTGCAGGAGTTGTCGGAATGAGCGCACAATACAAAGGCATGCGGTGGCTGAAATGCGACTTGCAAGTTCAGACCCCGGAGGATTCGAAACACTGGTTAGATGATGACCTTCGTCTTTTAGATCCTAGGCGACCTAAAGTAGACGGAAAGCCCAGCGAAGAAGACATACAGGAGAAAGCCCGTCGCTTCTTATACCGCTGCCATGAATTAAAGCTAGATGTTATCGGGCTTACCGATCATAACTTCTCTTCGAAAACGGATCCGAGAGACTGGTTTGGAGTCCATCTCCTTGAGCAGAATCGTGCGGTGTCCACTGCATGTGGTCGAGATCCACTGGTATTCCTTCCTGGCTTCGAGATCGATATTGGATACCACCTTCTGTGCTTGTTTGAGCCTGCAAGAAAGCAGCGTGACTTTGAAAACTGTAATAGAGTTTTAACGACACTCGGTCTCCCTGAGGATCGGCGATTCGAGCGGGGGAGTCCTTGCCTGCTTCAGCACGACGGACAAAGACTTACGCTTAAGAAGCTCCTCGATATTGTGCAAGGTGAGTATGGTGGCGTCGTTATTGGAGCACATGCCGACCAAGCAAGCGGTATTTTTGAAAATACGGCACACAAAGAAGATTATAGAAATCCTGGGTTGCTTGCTCTTGAATTAACTAAAAATCCTCCTGCTGATAAATATGCCCAAATCCTGAGCGGTGAAAATGATCACTGGCGAAGAGAAAATTCGCATCCAGCCTGGATCATGTCTTCAGATGCTAAGTCTTTAAAACAGGTTGACGGAAACCCTAGAGAGAACAGTTTAGGTTACAGGTACACTTGGATTAAGATGTCGAAACCATCTATCAATGGACTTCGGCAGGCTTTCCTTGATCACGAATCTCGTATACGTAAGCCGAAAGACTTTACTGAATATGAACATCCAGATGAAGAAGTAAAAAGACCAGTAATTGACTCAATTTCATTTAAATGCGCATCTTTTCTTAAAGATGAAACCCTGAACTTCTCTCCAAGTTTGAATTGTATAATAGGGGGGCGAGGTAGCGGTAAATCTACAGTGCTGGAATATCTGCGTATCGCTTTGGGTGGGGATGACGAAGATTGCCTGGATTCTGTGTCTCACGAAAAGATACAAAGGATTAAAAGCACTTTAAAAGAGCCTGGTGCAGAGATCCGCGTCAGATGGAAGAGTGATCAAGGCGTCGAAGACACGATGGTATGGTCATCAGAAGGGCTGGGTGTTGAGGGTATTCAACTGGAAGATCCGGCGACATTCTTTAAAGGTCTTCCTGTCAGTTTCTACAGCCAGCAGCAACTCAACAGTTTGACGGCATCTGAGTCTCCAAAAGATGGTAAGTTTCAAGCTCGAAGACTACGTGAGCTAATAGATGGTTTTAACTCATCGTCCTTAAATCAATTACGTGATGACGAGAAAAATCTGGTTCCTGAGATTCACGAGGCTTTTGCAAAACAGAAAAGAGAAAATGAGCTTAAATACCAGTATCGAAAAGTCCTACAAGAATACAGTGAGCTTAAACGTCAATGGCAGGCCCGCACTGATATTCAGGATGATGCTTATCGACACCAAGCATTGCGAGCGGAAAAAACTTGTTTAGAGCATGTAGAACTATCCAACAGAGATCTCCTTGAGGAACTCCGCCAAACTGCCCAGCGACTGGTTTCTTTGAAGGTTAATTTGCCGAAAAATTCCCCAAACGAAAAATGGCTTGAAACGTATGTTCAATCGATAAATACCCTGCGATCAGATCTTGCTGAAACCATATTAGAAAAAGCCTCCTTTTTTGAGCAGTCCACCGGAGTGCTTCTTTTGCAAGATCCCCAGTGGCCAGAAATAAAGAGCGTGATCGACAGGTCCGATGAGGATTTTCGGAGGGCATGTGAAAATAAGGGGTTGTCTCCGGAAGACGTAGGGAGACTCCAAGAAATTGCAGAACAAATCAAAGTTAAAGAGGATGATCTCGAACGTATAACTCGTGAAATCCAAAATACTGAAGAGGCTGCCGGTCGAACAGAAGAAAAATTAAAGTCGTTGCATATCGTTTGGAATCGGCAATTTCAGCAACGACAGCAAGCTGCAGAAAAGGCGAATAAGCTTGCCAGGGTCGGAGACGCAGAGAAAAAATTTATTGAGGTATCAGTAGAAAGACAATCCGACGTGGAATCTTTTCAAAAGCTCTGGGAAGAATTTTCTCCAAAGGATGGAAGAAAGCGTTTATCTAAATATTGGAGTGACATCGGCAACGACCTATTTGACGAGTTCGGATCCTCAGAGATCGCGGAATCACCCTGGGAAATACTAGACCGCCACTTCAACAACAGCGACAAAGCATCGCCAGCCTTTTTCAAAGGGTGCCAGGAAGAGTTTAGGGAGCATGTTTTACATAATTTCCAAGATTGGATAAAACTCCGGTGCTCACGTGTCGATGATGTGATTGACATGAAACTCTTTCGTGCAGATGGAACACCAGCTGGAAGCATAGGTGCTGGTAGCCTGTCTGATGGTCAGCGAAATACAGCTGCATTGGCACTTCTTTTGACCCAATCCGGTGGGCCTCTTGTTATTGACCAACCTGAAGATGAGCTGGATTCGAACTTTGTTTTCAATGAACTAATTCCGATGCTCAGGCAGGTGAAAAATAAACGGCAATTAATTATGGCTACACATAATGCAAATTTGCCTGTAAATGGCGACGCAGAGTATGTCTGTGCTTTTGAAGCTTCTGGAGGTAAAGGTGTCATCAAGGCCGAGGGTGGATTAGACCTAAGAAACGTTACGGACTCGGTACTTGAGATTATGGAAGGAAGCGCAGAGGCATTCCGTCGTAGACGAGAAAAATATCACTTTTGAGACTTTAGCTAATGAACTCTAATCAACTGTCACGCATTGTTCTGCGGGGATTCAAGTCCATCCGCGAATGTGATCTGGAGCTAAAGGAGCTGAATGTACTTATCGGTCCGAACGGTGCCGGCAAGTCTAACTTTATCGGCTTCTTTCGGCTGATTCAGCAGATGCTTGAAGGCAACCTGCAGCGTTATGTCAGCAAACAGGGTGGTCCTGATGCATTGCTGCACTTTGGGCGCAAAAAGACAGAGCAGATCCACGCTGAGCTTTATTTCGGCAACAACGGCTATAAGTTCACTTTAGAGCCAACCCAGGATAACCGCATGATGTTTGCGGAAGAGAGTTTTTGGTGGAATGTGAAGGGAGACTGGACGATCAGTTCTGGTCACTTCGAAACGGAAGTGGAATCGCAGAAGCGTTTTACGCGGATTTACGATTACACCGTTCCGCCCATGAAGAGCTGGCGCCTATATCATTTTCATGACACCAGCGACAGCGCTCTGGTCAAACAGCGGCATGGCATTAACGACAACCTCTACTTGCGTCCGGATGCCCGAAACCTGGCTGCGTTCCTCTATTTTCTGAAGGATCAGCATCCATCCCATTATAAACGTATTGTTAAGACAATTCGTTTGGTCGCGCCCTTCTTCGGGGATTTTCTGCTGCGCCCACAGCCAGACAGTAAGGATCAGATAGAGCTTGAGTGGACCGAAAAGGGAGAAGATGTGCCTTTTAAGGCCCACCTGCTGTCTGATGGAACCCTACGGTTTATTTGCCTGACGACAGTTCTTATGCAGCCCGAGGAACTGCAGCCTGAAACCATCTTGATTGATGAACCGGAACTGGGGCTGCATCCATTCGCGATCAATTTGCTTGCGTCTTTATTGCGGTCAACGTCCAAGAATAAGCAGGTCATCGTTTCCACCCAATCTACTGACCTTCTGAATGAATTTTCTTCAGAGGATGTTGTGGTTGCGGATCGAACAGAGGGTTATACCCATCTACACCGTCTCGACCCCAAGGCGCTGGACGCTTGGCTCAATGAATACTCTCTCGGCGAGCTGTGGCAGAAAAATGTCCTGGGCGGGAGGCCAACACGATGACCCGGGTACATGTTTTCTGTGAGGGCCAAACGGAAGATGTGTTTGTGCGCGAGGTGCTCGGTCCGCACTTTCAACGCCTTAACATCTGGCTGAATCCCATCATTATCCGCACCGGCCCGCAGGGAAAGGGCGGTGTGTCGTCTTATGGGAAGATAAAATGGCAAGTAGAGAATAAGTGCAAGGAGGATGCCTCCGCTTGGGTGACCACATTGCTGGACTTCTATGGGTTACCCACTGATTTTCCGGCCATGAAGGCGCCAGGAGATTCCATCACCAGAGCAAAAGAAGTAGAAAAGGCCTTCCAACAAGATATTGCGCTACCGAATTTCCTGGCCAATGTAATCGTGCATGAGTTTGAGGGCCTGCTGTTCAGTGCGCCAGACGCCTTTGCTGACTGGTTTGATGAGCCGGGTGTGGTCGCTGAACTGACGGAGATCCGCCGCGGTTTCGATAGTCCCGAGCACATCAACGAAGGTCGAGAGACAGCACCTTCAAAACGCATTCTGGCGGTATGTGATACCTATGACAAAATTGCTCACGGTTCACTGATCGCTTTGGATATTGGCCTGGATGCTATCCGTCAGGAGTGCCCTTTGTTTGATGCTTGGGTAGGACAGGTAGAGGCATTGGGTGCCAGAGGTGGTGCATGAGGGTTGTCGATAACCTCCTGAAGTCTGTTCGCGACGCCGCGACCTTCAATCCGGACATCCAGGTGCCCCCCGCCTGCATCCTCTGGCCCGACCGGGACCGCCAATGGGAAGCCGTAATCCCTGTACTGCAAGCCGAACTGCCCGAGCTGATGGTGCTGGGTGATTACGCACCGGACAAACGCACCGGCCCGGCAATCTGGCTTCGCTATGCCATTGCCGGGTTTGCGGAAGATGTTGAGTTACCGGAAGGCAAGGCTCCGATCCTGTACCTGCCCGGTGTCAGCCGCCAGGATTTGCGGGCGGTGGAGAGCTGCCCGGACGAACTGAAGCCGCTGGCCGAATTGCAGTACCGGGGTGTGATCTGGTCTCAGGTGAATGCCAAGGACTGGACCATTCTGGCTTATCTGAAATCCGACCAGGGTGGCCTGGGCCTGGATGTCGCCCAGGATAGCGAAAGCCGCCACGCCATGCAGTTGGCGCTGTACCGTTTGCTGGATGAGGAAGTTGAGCTGCTCAAGGGCAAACGGCTGGATAAAGACTACTTCAATACCCTGTTGACCGGCGGTGATCCCACCCGCGATCTGTTGTTGTGGCTTAACCAGGGTGAGGCGTTTCAGGCCGCCCGGGGCGAGAACGAATGGCAGGCCTTTGTTTCGGTGTGTCAGTCCCAGCTGGCGTTCAATCCACAGCGGGACGGTATTCTGGCTGGATGTAACAAACTGGCCAACCACGAAGGCCCCTGGCAGGCGGTGTGGGAGCGTTTTTGTGAAGCGCCTAACCGTTATCCCCATATTCCGGACCAGATCCGCAAGTGTCAGCCACCGTCTTTCGACCTGTTCGCGGATGAATCCGTGGCCGGTGGCTGGCCGCAGTGGAACCAGAGCCAGGAAGAACACTTGCGCCGGGATCTGTTGGCGCTGAGCAATATGCCGGCCCATAAGGCCATAGCGCAGATTAAAGAGCTGGAGCAAGCTCACGGTGGCCGCCGTTCACTGGTATGGGCTGAGTTGGGCGAGGCATCCCTGGCGTTGGCATTGCAGCACCTGGCGACCATGGCTGAACATGCAAAAACCGCTATCGCGGCCGGCACGGTTACCGATCTTGCCAATGGCTATGCCAGTACTGGCTGGAAGGTGGATGACAGCGTGATGCGCGCGCTGGCTGAAGTAACTAACAATGATGACCTGAACGCAGTGACTGTAGCCATCCGGTCCGTTTACCTGCCCTGGATGGAAGACTCTGCCCGTTATCTTCAACAACATATGGATGGAGCCAGTTACCCCGGAGGTTCTCACCAGAATGCACCGCCGTTCCCGGCTGAGCAGGGTGATTGTGTGTTGTTTGTGGATGGTTTGCGTTTCGATACCGGTAAGCGCCTGGTTGAGCGGCTGGAGGCCGCCGGCCTGGAGATTTCAGAAACACCGGTGTGGACTGCCCTGCCCAGTGTCACCGCCACGGGTAAGGTGGCCGTGTCTCCGGTACGAGACAAGATCAAAGGTGACGACGCCAGCGCTGACTTCGAACCTGCTGTTGCCGAGACCGGCCAGTCTCTGAAGGGTGGCTATCACCACAAAAAACTGTTGAAAGAGGCGGGCTGGCGGGTGCTGGACCGCACGGACAACGGTGATGGCCAGGGCTTTGCCTGGTGTGAGTTTGGCGATATCGACCATGAAGGCCACGACCGGGGCTGGAAACTGGCCAAACACCTGGACAACCTGCTGCAGGAGGTTCAGACCCGCATTACCGAATTACTGGCTGCCGGTTGGAGGCGGGTTCGGGTGGTTACTGACCATGGTTGGCTGTTGTTGCCCGGAGGCTTGCCCAAAACCCAGTTGCCCAGCGTACTCGCCGACAGCAAATGGGGCCGCTGCGCTGCGCTCAAGGCGGGTGTAGACACCCAGGAACGGGTGTTTCCCTGGTACTGGAACCCGAGCCACGATTTCGCGTTGGCCGATGGTGTCAGCTGCTACAAAAATGGTGAGGAGTACGCTCACGGCGGCTTGAGCCTGCAGGAGTGTCTGACCTTGCAGTTGGTTGTAACGGGTGGTGCAGGCGCTCAGGCTGCGATTGAGTTCACTGATCTGGTCTGGAAGGGGCTTCGCTGCACGGTAGCCGTGGAAGGTCAGTACAAAGGCCTGAAGCTGGATATCCGGACCCGTGCCGGGGAAGCGTCCAGCAGTGTCGTGCTCAGTACCAAGCCATTGAAGGAAGGCGGCAGAGCATCGGTCGTGGTGGAAGACGAAGACATGAAAGACCAGAGCGCCGTGGTTGTGTTGCTGGATGATAACGGGGCTCTGGTGGCCCAGACCGACACAAGGATTGGTGGAGGAGATGTGTGATGGTATTGGATGAGATTGATCATAAAGCGGTAGCCACGCTCGATGGCTATCTGGTGCGTAAAGACCTGGTGCGTACCTTCAGCCGCCAGTTTCCGGTGCCGACCTACGTGGTGGAGTTTCTGTTGGGGCGTTACTGCGCGAGTACCGACCAGGAAGAGATCGATGAAGGGCTGGAGATTGTTCAGCGCCAACTCAAATCCCGCACCGTAAAAGCGGGTGAAGAAGAGTTATTCAAGGCCCGGGCCAGGGAGAACGGTGAGGTCAAACTCATTGATCTGATTACCGCTCGCCTGGATGCAAAGACCGATAGTTACCTCGTCACACTGCCCAGTCTTCGCCTGACCGACGTTCGTATTTCACCGGAGCTGGTGAATGAGCATGAGCGTATGCTCACCGGGGGCTTCTACGCCGAGATCACCCTGAGCTACGACGCAGCCATTGCCCAGGAAAGCAAAGGCCGGCCATTTGGCGTGGAGTCTCTGCGGGAGATTCAGCTCTCCAGGCGGGATGTGCTGGATACCCTGGCGGAGGCCCGTAACGCCTTCACCACGAATGAATGGAAAGCCTTCCTCCTGCGCTCTACCGGTATCGAAATTGAAGGCCTGTCTGAGCGGCAGGTCAATGCCATGCTGTTGCGGATGGTGCCTTTCGTTGAGCGTAATTATAACCTGGTAGAGCTTGGCCCCCGTGGTACCGGTAAGAGCCATCTGTTCCAGCAGGTTTCTCCTTATGCTCATCTGATTTCAGGCGGTAAAGCGACCGTCGCCAAGATGTTTGTGAATAATTCGAACGGCCAGCGTGGTCTGGTCTGTCAGTACGATGTTGTCTGCTTCGATGAAGTCTCGGGTATCTCTTTCGACCAGAAAGACGGCGTGAACATCATGAAGGGCTATATGGAGTCCGGGGAGTTCAGCCGTGGCAAGGAAAGCATTCGCGCGGACGGCAGTATTGTGCTGGTGGGCAACTTCGATGTGGATGTGGAGCACCAGCAGCGCATTGGCCACTTATTTGGCCCCATGCCACCGGAGATGAAGGACGATACCGCCTTCATGGACCGTATTCATGCTTTCCTACCAGGCTGGGATGTACCCAAAGTCAGCAAGGAGCTGCTGACCAACCACTTTGGCCTGGTGAGTGACTTCCTGTCCGAGTGCTGGAGCCAGCTTCGCAATCAGAGCCGGCTCAGTGTGATTCAGAACCGTGTGTTCTTCGGGGGAGCTTTGTCCGGACGGGACACCAATGCGGTCAACAAGACCACCAGTGGCTTGCTGAAACTGCTGTATCCGGGTGAGGCCCGGATTCCGGACGAAGACATTGAATGGGCCGTGCGCATCGCCATGGAAGCCCGCCGTCGGGTGAAGGAACAGCAAAAACGTATTGGCGCGGCAGAGTTCCGGAATACCCATTTCAGCTATGTGATGGGTGAGGACGGAGTGGAAAAGTTCGTTTCCACTCCGGAACTGCACAGTGAAAACAGCATTGGTGACGACCCGCTGGAACCTGGCCAGGTCTGGTCTATCTCCCCGGGTACCGGGGAAGAACACCCCGGCCTTTACCGTATCGAGGTGAACGAAGGCCCGGGTTCCGGTGTGAAGGTGCTGAACAAACCCGTGCCACCGGCCTTCAAGGAAAGCATTGGCTACGCCGAGCAGAACCTGTACGCCCGATCGGCCCAACTGGTAGGCAACAAAGATCCTCGCCAACACGAATTCACCGTGCAGCTGCGAGCCTTCGACGCTTCCAAATCCGGCGCCAGACTCGGTATGGCCTCACTGATTGCCCTCAGTACCGCTTTGCTGAAGAAAAGCGTTCGAGGCGGCCTAATTATTGTGGGTGAGATCAACCTGGGCGGCTCAGTGGAGCCTGTGCATAACCCGGTGACCGTTGCCGAGATCGCAGTAGAGAAGGGCGCAACGGCCTTGCTGATGCCCGTTGCCTGCCGCCGGCAATTGTTCGATTTGTCTGATGAGATGGCAACCAGGATTGATATTCAGTTTTACTCTGATGCCCGGGATGCGTTGATTAAGGCGATGGTGAAATAGGAACGATTTCATTTGAGGAGGGATTTCAGAACTTGCCCACAGCCAACCGAGCGTTTTTTTGCCAAAAGTAACTCGCACACCCCGTGCCTTTCCGCCCCCGCCCGCTGTTCACCTGCCGATCAATGCCATGCCCGGCTGCATGAATCGCTTGGCGTCCTGATTCAATACAGTGTTTATCCACAAGTCAATATACTATAACATTTTGTTTACAAAATGATTTAATATTTATTCCCACTATTCAGGAGCGATCCGGCCGATGGTAGCTGTAACAGCCTGTCTCCAAGTTATACATAGTACGCACAGAGTTACCAACAGATCTATCGCCACGCTGGCCACCAGCAGCAATTTTACACACAGGACAATCACAGCTTGCCGCACCGTCGATCACTGAGATATACAATCCACAGCGGTCTGTGCAGCCGCTGTGTTTCTCTCCCGGTGCTATCTGTACACAAGACGTGGATCGATCCGGGCTGTGGATATGTAACACCTTTACCCACAACTCATCCCAAGGGCGTCACCAGCCCCACGGGCATGAGCGTACAGGGTTTGATGGCAGCCAACTGCATGAAACAGAACGGAAAAGTGGCATTATCAACGCGAGTGGGCAGCCCCATACATAACAACAATAACAATCCTTTAAATATAAATACCTTGTTTGACATTGTTTATATGGAAGAAACATCACTGTTCAAAAATTGACCATTTCCAGTGGGGCCACAGAGCGTTATACTTGCCAGCCTTTTCTCCCGACCCTTGGCGGTCAGCTCGACAACCCAATCCGTGAGGCTCGCAGTGGATTACCCTGACCCGTTTGATGTGATCGTGATCGGTGGCGGACATGCCGGAACCGAAGCCGCTCTGGCTTCCGCCCGCCTCGGCGCCAGGACTCTGCTTCTGACCCACAACATCGAGACGCTGGGGCAGATGTCCTGCAATCCGGCCATCGGCGGGATCGGCAAAAGCCATCTGGTAAAAGAGATCGATGCGCTCGATGGCGCCATGGCGCGGGCCACCGACCGAGCGGGGATCCAGTTTCGGGTGCTCAACGCCCGCAAGGGACCGGCGGTACGGGCCACACGCGCTCAGGCTGATCGTGTTCTCTACAAGGCCGCCATTCGCTCGATGCTGGAGGACCAGCCCCACCTGCAGATCTTTCAGCAGGCGGCGGATGATCTGATCGTAGAGGGGGAGCAGGTCAGGGGGGTGGTCACGCAAAGCGGCATTCGCTTCCACGCCCGCTCCGTGGTGCTGACCGCGGGTACCTTCCTCGGAGGTGTCATCCATATCGGCCTGGAGCACCACGCCGGTGGCCGCGCCGGCGATCCACCCGCGGTTCGTTTGGCACAGCGATTACGGGAGCTGCCGTTACGGGTTGATCGTCTCAAGACCGGTACCCCGCCCCGTATCGATGCCCGCAGTGTCGATTTTTCCGCCATGCAGCCGCAGCCGGGGGATACCCCAACGCCGGTAATGTCCTTCCTGGGCAGGGTGGATGAGCATCCGCGGCAGGTGAGCTGTTTCATCACCCACACCAACACCCGCACCCATGAGATCATCCGCGGGGGGCTGGATCGCTCCCCCATGTACACCGGGGTGATCGAGGGAATCGGGCCACGTTACTGCCCCTCCATCGAGGACAAGATCAACCGTTTTGCGGACAAGACGCAGCATCAGGTGTTTGTTGAGCCGGAAGGCCTCAACACCCACGAGCTCTATCCCAACGGTATCTCCACCAGCCTGCCATTCGATCTGCAGTTGGAACTGGTCCGCTCGATTCGCGGCTTTGAGCACGCCCATATCACCCGGCCGGGCTATGCCATCGAGTACGACTTTTTCAACCCGCAGGACCTGCGCCATACGCTGGAAACAAAGCCGATTCGAGGGCTTTACTTTGCCGGCCAGATCAACGGCACCACCGGTTACGAAGAGGCCGGCGCTCAGGGCCTGCTGGCGGGTTACAATGCGGCCGCGCGGGCATTGGAGCGCGAGCAGTGGTATCCGCGCCGCGATGAGGCCTATATCGGCGTTCTGGTCGATGATCTGATCACGCTGGGTACCTCCGAGCCTTACCGCATGTTTACCAGCCGGGCGGAATATCGTCTGATTCTGCGTGAAGACAACGCCGATCTGCGTCTGACCGAAAAGGGCCGGGCGCTGGGACTGGTGGGCGATCAACGCTGGGCGCGGTTCGAGGCCAAGCGGGAGGCGATGGAGCGGGAGCTGCAACGGCTGAGAAACACCTGGATCCACCCCGCCACGCTGGAGGCAAGGCAGCTGAGCAGCCGCCTGAAAAGCGAGCTGACCCGGGAATACAACCTGGCCGACCTGATCAAGCGGCCCGAGTTGACATACAGCGATGTGGCCTGGCTCAAGGGTGAGCCGATCGAGGATACTCAGGCCGCGGAGCAGGTTGAAATTCAGCTCAAGTATTCAGGCTATATCGAACGGCAACGCAGTGAGATTGAGCAGATGCGCCGGCAGGAAAACACCCCCCTGCCGGATGATTTTGATTACAGCCGGGTCAGCGGCCTCTCCAATGAGCTGAAACAGAAGCTCGAGCAACAACGCCCGGAAACCCTGGCGCAGGCCGCGCGCATTCAGGGCATGACGCCGGTGGCGATCTCGCTGTTGCTGGTCTATCTGAAAAAACGGCAACTCAGCCACGACAGGGCAGAGGTGCAGCATTGATGGAGCCGTATCGCCAGACACTGGAGCGGGCACTGAAACCGCTGAAAATGAGCCTGACCGAGGCGCAGCGGGAGCGGTTGTTGGCCTATCATCAGCTGCTGCTGAAATGGAACCGGGCCTACAACCTGACCGCCGTGCGCGATCCGGTACAGATGATCGACCGCCACCTGGTGGATAGTTTGAGCATTCTTCCCTGGATCGGCAAAGGACGCTTGCTGGACGTAGGCAGCGGCGCGGGGCTGCCCGGCATCCCCGTGGCGATCGCTCGCCCCGGTTTGGAGGTCACCACACTGGACAGCAACGGCAAGAAGACCCGCTTTCAGCAGCAGGTACGGATCGAGTTGGGGTTGGATAATCTGACCGTCATCAACGACCGTGCCGAGCGGCTGGATGGGCCGCCGTTCGACATGATAGTTTCACGGGCGTTTGCATCCCTCAGCGACATGCTGACACTCACTCACCACCTGCTGGCACCGAATGGAGTGTTTCTGGCGATGAAAGGGCTGTATCCTGAAGCCGAACTCGAACAGATACCGGCAGAGTTCGCGTTGCGGGAGGTACACCGGCTCAACCTGCCGGATACCGATGGCGAGCGGCACCTGCTGATCCTTGGGAGAATCTGAACGTGGCCAAGATCATCACCATCACCAACCAGAAGGGTGGCGTCGGCAAAACCACCACCTGCGTCAATCTGGCGGCATCGCTGGCCGCCACCCGCAAGCGGGTATTGATGATCGATCTGGACCCCCAGGGGAATGCCACCATGGGCAGCGGCATCGACAAGCACCGGTTGGAGCACTCCGTGTATGAGCTGCTGACCGACCAAACCGATGCCGCCAGCGCGATCATCAAAGATACCCCGTGTGGGTATCACCTGATCGGCGCCAATGGCGACCTGACGGCCGCCGAGGTCGAGCTGTTGCAGCTCCCCCGGCGGGAGTTCCGCCTCAAGATGGCGCTGCTGCCGCTGCTGGAGCAGTACGATTTCATCCTGATCGACAACCCGCCCTCTCTCAATCTGCTCACCGTCAACGCCTTGGCGGCATCATCCGGTGTCATCATTCCGATGCAGTGTGAGTACTATGCACTCGAGGGGATCAGCGCACTGGTTGGAACCATCAACAAGATCAATCAGCGCCTCAACCCAGAGCTGAAGATCGAAGGGATCCTGCGCACCATGTACGATCCACGCATGAGCCTGACCAAGGATGTCTCCACCCACCTGGTGGAGTATTTCGGCGAGAAGGTCTATCGCACCGTGATCCCCCGCAACGTGCGTCTGGCCGAAGCCCCCAGCCATGGTCTGCCGGCGCTGCAGTATGACAAGAGCTCCCGCGGGGCGCAGGCCTATCTGGCCCTGGCCGGTGAACTGATCCGGCGCACGGAGCGCGAACGGACCGGCGCGGTGGTGGCAACAGAACAGGAAGCTGAATGATGGTCGTGAAAAAACGGGGATTGGGACGGGGGCTGGACGCCCTGCTGTCGGATGTGGCGGCGCAGGACTCGCCCTACGCAGAACAGGCCGACACCCGGCGGGGTGCCGACAAACAGGGGGAGCTGCGCCAACTGCCTCTGGATGAGATTCAGCGGGGTCGTTACCAACCAAGGCGTGATCTGGAACCGCAGGCGCTGGAGGAGCTGGCCAACTCGATTCGCGCCCAAGGGGTGATGCAGCCGATCGTGGTGCGCCCGGCAGCGGAGGGGGGGCGCTATGAGATCATCGCCGGCGAGCGGCGCTGGCGCGCAGCGCAGATGGCGGGACTGAGCACAATCCCGGTGATTATCCGTGATGTCCCCGATGAAGCGGCCATCGCCATGGCCCTGATCGAAAACATTCAGCGTGAAAACCTCAATCCGATCGAGGAAGCGATCGCACTGCACCGGCTGCAAACCGAGTTTGAACTGACCCAGCAACAGGTCGCCGACGCCGTGGGCAAGTCTCGCTCCACCATCACCAACCTGCTGCGGCTGATGAATTTGACCGATGAGGTCAAAAAAATGCTGGAGTATGGCGATATCGAAATGGGCCATGCGCGGGCGTTGCTGGCGCTGGAGGGGCTGGTTCAGGTCAAGGCGGCGGATGAAGTGGTTGCCAAAGGGCTCTCGGTGCGGGAAACCGAGCTGCTGGTGAAGCGTTTTCAGCAACCGGCGGATGGCGCTGGCGGGGAAAAGCCGGCCCAGCAACCGGACGAACAGCTGCAGCAGTTGGCGAGTGAGCTGTCGCAACGCTTCTCCGTTCCGGTCAAGATCAGTGCCAGTACCAATGGGAAAGGTAAAATTTCAATCAATTTCAAGTCGCGAGAGGAACTGGATGCCATTTTGCAACGGATCGGCTGATCCAGGTCAGCCGATCTCCACACCGGGGGGCACGGCTTACGACCTTGGTGTAAAACGTCCGGGTTTTGGTTGAGGTGGCGGGGGGGAATGCCTATAATTCGCCCGCTATTGGCACACGGATTTGGATGATACGGTACCAGGGTTGAGAATGAGCGTAACGGAGCAACCCCCCGAAGCGGCTGTCAGTGTCCGTGACAGACGCACCATCGAGGGGTTCAGGCGAATCCTCTTGCACCAGGCCGCGTTGATACTCTGTGTATCTGCGGCCTGTCTGTTGCTTGGGGTGACGCAAGCGTACTCAGCCCTGCTGGGGGGGCTGCTTTACCTGCTCCCCAACCTGTATTTCGCCTGGCGGGCACTGCGCCGCCAAGGCACCGATAGCGCCCAGCGCATCGTGATACGTATGTATGCGAGCGAAATAGGGAAAATGACACTGGCCGTGGCGCTGTTCAGCGCGACATTCCAGTTGGTTCAACCGCTGAGCCCATTTCCCCTATTTGGCACCTTCATACTGCTGCAGCTCTCCGGCGGGATACTGCAGTTGAAGCAGTGCAAACACGGTTTCTGAAACTTTGCATGAGGGATACTGAGAATGGCGAGTGGAACAGTGACATCCTCAGAAGAGTACATTGCGCATCATTTGACCAACCTGACGTTCGGTAACCACCCGGAGAAGGGGTGGGGCTTTGCGCACGGATCACAGGAAGCGGCGGAGATGGGGTTCTGGGCGATCAACGTCGACACCATGCTCTGGTCCGTGGGGTTGGGCCTGCTGTTCATCTGGTTCTTCCGCAACGTGGCCAAACGGGTGACCACCGATGTTCCTGGAACGGCGCAGAACTTCGTGGAAACGGTGGTCGAATTCATCGATGACAACGTCAAGAGTATTTTTCACCACAAAAATCCGATCATTGCGCCTCTGGCACTGACCATCTTCGTCTGGATCTTCCTGATGAATCTGATGGATCTGGTGCCGGTCGACTGGCTGCCCTATGTTTTCAAGCAGATGGGCGTGGGATACATGAAAGTCGTGCCGACCACCGACGTGAACGCCACCGGCGGAATGGCCGTGAGCGTATTCCTCCTGATCGTTTACTACAGCATCAAGCAGAAGGGGGTAGGCGGCTTTCTGGCGGAGCTCTCCTTCCAACCACTGCCCAAAATTTTTGCCCCGTTCAACCTGTTCCTCGAGCTGATCGGTCTATTCGCCAAGCCGGTGTCACTGGCGCTGCGACTGTTCGGTAACATGTACGCGGGGGAAATGATCTTCATCCTGATCGCCTTGCTGCCGTTTTGGGCACAGTGGGTGCTCTCCGTGCCCTGGGCAATCTTCCATATCCTGATCATAACCCTGCAGGCGTTCATTTTCATGGTGTTGACCATCGTCTATCTCGCCATGGCGCATGATGAACACTGATTGGTGCTGGATCACCTCGACTGAACAACCGATTCACCTTTGAAAATCAACTTAACCTTGAAAATAGCTGGAGAGTAAAAATGGAAGCAACGCTGTATATCGCCGCTGCGCTGATGCTGGGTCTGGGGGCTATTGGTGCTGCCATCGGCATCGGTATCCTGGGTGGCAAGTTCCTGGAAGGTGCCGCACGTCAACCTGAACTGGTTCCCCTGCTGCGTACTCAGTTTTTCATCGTAATGGGCCTGGTGGACGCGATTCCGATGATCGGTGTTGGTCTGGCTCTCTACGTCATGTTCGCTGTTGCTTAATTGAGTAGTTCGAATGCACCGCGCCCCTGCGGGGGGTAACTACTTGAACAGACAATCGCGAGAGGTAATGGCGTGAATATCAATCTCACCATCATTGGTCAGGCCATTGCATTCTTCCTCTTCGTCGTATTTTGCATGAAATACGTCTGGCCTCCGATTACCGGTGCGCTGGCTGAACGCAAGAGAAAGATTGCCGAAGGGCTTGATGCGGCCGACCGTGCCGGACGAGATCTACAGCTGGCGCAAGAGAAAGCCGCTGAAGAGATTCGTGCCGGCAAGGAACAGGCAGCCGCCATCATTGAACAGGCCAACAAGCGGGCCAACCAGATCATCGAGGAAGCCAAGGAGCAGGCACGTGTCGAAGCCGACCGTGTGAAAGCATCTGCTCAGGCGGAGCTCGAACAGGAGGTCAACCGCGCACGTGAACTCTTGCGTTCGCAGGTGGCTACATTGGCGGTCGCCGGTGCTGAAAAGATTCTGGAAGCCTCTGTTGACAAAAAAGCCCACGCCAAGCTGGTTGAGAAACTGGCAGCTGAGCTTTAAGCGAGGTTTACGATGGCTGAACTCAATACAGTCGCCCGGCCCTACACCAAAGCCGCATTTGAATATGCGCACGAAAAGGGTGCCCTCGATCAGTGGTCTCGAACGCTGTCGCTTCTCGCCATGGCGGCCAGTGACAGCTCGATGGGCCAAGTGCTGAGCAATCCAGCCCTGAGCAGCGAGCAAAAAGCCGATCTCGTGCTGTCGGTGCTCGATGCCAAGGCGGATGGGGCAGGCAGGAACTTTGTTCGTCTGTTGGCCGAAAATGGCCGGCTGAGCCTGCTGCCAGAGATCTCCGCGCAGTTCGAGCGCCTGAAGGCCAATCTGGAAAAAAGGGTCGATGTCGATCTGACCACGGCTTTCCCGCTCGAGGATGCGCTGCAGGAGAAATTGGCCAAGGCCCTCGGCACCAAGTTGGGTCGTAAGGTGAAACTCACCTCCCGGGTGGATAACTCCATCATCGGTGGGGTGGTGGTTCGCTCTGATGACCTTGTGATCGACGGTTCTGTTCGTGCACGTCTGGCGAAACTGGCCGAAGCGATGAATTCCTGAGTGTGAGGAATAACAATGCAGCAACTGAATCCATCTGAGATCAGCGAGATCCTCAAAAAGCGCATCGAGAAACTCGATGTCTCTTTTGAAGCCCGCAATGAGGGCACCATCGTCAGCGTTTCCGATGGTATTATCCTGATCCACGGTCTCGCCGACGTGATGTACGGCGAGATGATTGAATTTCCCGGCGGTATCTACGGTATGGCCCTGAACCTGGGGCGCGATTCCGTGGGCGCCGTGGTACTGGGTGACTACCAAGGTCTGGTCGAGGGGATGACCGCCCGTTGTACCGGCCGTATTCTCGAAGTGCCGGTGGGTCCCGAGCTGCTCGGCCGCGTGGTCGACGCGCTGGGTAACCCGATCGATGGCAAGGGCCCTGTCGATGCCAAACTGACCGATGCCGTTGAAAAAGTGGCGCCGGGTGTCATCGCCCGTCAATCGGTCGATCAGCCGGTGCAGACCGGTCTGAAGGCGATCGACGCGATGGTGCCGGTGGGCCGTGGGCAGCGGGAGCTGATCATCGGTGACCGTCAGATCGGTAAGACCGCGATCGCCATCGACGCGATCATCAATCAGAAGGGCACCGGCATCAAATGTATCTACGTTGCGATTGGACAGAAACAGTCCACCATCGCCAACGTGGTGCGCAAGCTGGAAGAGCACGATGCGATGGATCACACCATCGTGGTAGCGGCAGGCGCCGCCGATCCCGCCGCGATGCAGTATCTGGCACCCTATGCCGGTTGTGCCATGGGGGAATACTTCCGTGACCGCGGACAGGACGCCCTGATCATCTATGATGACCTGACCAAGCAGGCGTGGGCCTATCGCCAGATCTCCCTGCTGTTGCGCCGCCCGCCGGGGCGTGAAGCATACCCTGGTGACGTATTCTATCTGCACTCGCGTCTGTTGGAACGTGCCGCACGGGTCAATGCCGATTATGTCGAGAAGTTCACCAACGGTGAGGTCAAAGGCAAGACCGGTTCTCTGACCGCGCTGCCGGTGATCGAAACCCAGGGTGGCGACGTATCCGCGTTTGTACCGACCAACGTGATCTCCATCACCGATGGTCAGATCTTTCTGGAAGCCGACCTGTTCAACTCCGGGATACGCCCGGCGATCAACGCGGGTCTCTCCGTATCGCGCGTTGGTGGTTCCGCCCAGACCAAAATCATCAAAAAGCTGGGGGGTGGGGTGCGTCTGGCGCTGGCACAATACCGTGAGCTGGCGGCCTTCGCGCAGTTTGCCTCTGACCTCGACGATGCCACGCGGGAACAGCTGGAGCACGGCCAGGCCGTGACCGAGCTGATGAAGCAGAAACAGTACGCGCCGATGTCCGTCGCCGAGATGGGTCTGAGCCTGTACGCGGCCAACGAAGGTTTCCTGAAGGGGATCGAGTTGAACAAGATCGGTGCATTTGAATCAGCCCTGATCGCCTATTTCAACAGCGAACATGCTGATCTGATGGCGAAAGTGAACGAGAAAGGCGATTACAACGATGAGATCGCGGCTCAGTTCAAGGCTGGCATCGAGCAGTTCAAGTCTACCCAAACTTGGTAATGGCTCGTCAGGGCGGTGAGCGGCCCGGATCATTGGGCGGTTCCATACCGAGTCAAGTTTAATAGGCGGAACTATGGCAGTCGGAAAAGAGATCAAGACGCAGATTGCGAGCATCGGCAACACACGCAAAATCACCAGCGCCATGGAAATGGTCGCTGCGTCGAAGATGCGCAAGGCGCAAGATCGCATGCAGTCTTCCCGCCCCTACGCCCGCAGTATCCGTGGTGTGGTTCAGCATCTGGCGAAAGCCAACCCTGAATACCGCCATCTCTATATGCAGGAGCGTGAGGTCAAACGGGTCGGTTTCATCGTCGTGGCAACCGACCGTGGCCTCTGCGGCGGCTTGAACGTGAACGCGTTCAAGGCAGCTGTCAGCAAGATGAAAGCGTTTCACGACCAGAATATCGAGGTGGATATCTGTGCGTTGGGCTCCAAGGCGATCACCTTTTTCCGTAACTTCGGCGGCAACGTCGTGGCCGCCAAAGGCGGCCTCGGTGATACGCCGGAGCTGGAACAGTTGATCGGCTCGATCAAGGTGATGCTGGATGCCTATGAAGAGGGCAGGCTGGACAGGTTGTTCATCGTCTCCAATGACTTTGTCAACACCATGACCCAGAAGCCTTCCATTGAGCAGCTGTTGCCACTGAAGGCGGAAGAGGACGACGAGCGGCTCAACCATCATTGGGATTACCTGTACGAGCCGGATGCGAAAGAGCTGCTCAATGGTCTGCTCATTCGCTACATCGAGTCGCTGGTATATCAGGCGGTGGTTGAGAATAACGCCTGCGAACAGGCAGCCCGAATGCTGGCGATGAAGAATGCAACCGATAACGCCGGCAACCTGATCGATGAGCTGCAGCTGGTCTACAACAAGGCTCGCCAAGCGGCGATTACGCAGGAAATCTCCGAGATCGTGGCTGGTGCTGCCGCTGTCTGATGCAGTGAACAGGTTTAAAAGTTTAAGAGGATCCGAACATGAGTAGCGGACGTATTGTTCAGATTATCGGTGCGGTAGTGGACGTGGAATTTCCGCGTGACAGCGTGCCGAAGGTTTACGACGCCCTGGTCGTCGGCAAAACCGGCCTGACACTGGAGGTCCAGCAGCAGCTGGGTGATGGTGTTGTGCGTACAATTGCAATGGGCCAGACCGAAGGCGTCAGCCGCGGTTTGGAAGTGTCCAACAATGGCGCCCCGATCTCGGTCCCTGTCGGTACCAAGACACTGGGTCGTATCATGGACGTACTGGGTAATCCGATCGACGAGAAGGGTCCGATCGGTGAAGAGGAGCGGATGCCGATCCACCGTAAGGCTCCCTCCTATGCGGATCAGAGCTCTTCCAATGAACTGTTGGAAACCGGCATCAAGGTTATCGACCTGGTTTGCCCGTTCGCCAAGGGGGGCAAGGTGGGTCTGTTTGGTGGCGCCGGTGTGGGTAAAACCGTCAACATGATGGAGCTGATCCGTAACATCGCCATCGAGCACTCCGGTTATTCCGTGTTTGCGGGTGTGGGTGAACGGACCCGTGAGGGTAACGACTTCTACCACGAGATGACCGACTCCAACGTTATCGATAAGGTATCGCTGGTATATGGTCAGATGAACGAGCCGCCGGGCAACCGCCTGCGTGTCGCACTGACCGGTCTGACCATGGCGGAGAAGTTCCGTGATGAAGGGCGTGACGTGCTGCTGTTCGTCGACAACATCTACCGTTACACCCTGGCCGGTACCGAAGTATCCGCACTGCTGGGCCGGATGCCGTCAGCGGTGGGCTACCAGCCGACATTGGCGGAAGAGATGGGTGTGCTGCAGGAACGGATCACCTCAACCAAAGTGGGCTCCATCACCTCCATCCAGGCGGTGTATGTACCGGCGGATGACTTGACGGACCCCTCCCCTGCGACCACCTTCTCCCACCTCGATGCGACCGTGGTGCTCTCCCGTCAGATCGCGGAGCTGGGTATCTACCCGGCGATCGATCCGCTGGACTCAACCTCACGCCAGCTGGACCCGCTGGTTATCGGTCAGGAACACTATGACGTTGCGCGTGGTGTTCAGCAGACCCTGCAGCGCTACAAGGAGCTGAGGGATATCATCGCCATTCTGGGTATGGACGAGCTGTCCGAAGAGGACAAACAGACCGTATCCCGTGCGCGTAAGATCCAGCGCTTCCTGTCGCAGCCGTTCTTCGTGGCAGAAGTCTTTACCGGCTCTCCCGGCAAGTACGTCTCCCTGAAGGAAACCATTCGCGGCTTCTCGGGCATTCTGCAAGGTGAGTACGACCACCTGCCGGAGCAGGCGTTCTACATGGTTGGTACTATCGACGAGGCGATCGAGAAAGCCAAGAGCCTGTAAGTTCCAGGCGGAACCTTTCAAGAGGTAATCAAGATGGCTATGACTGTTCATTGTGACATCGTAAGCGCGGAAGAGGAGATCTTCTCCGGCCTTATCGAATTTGTCTCCGTGACAGGTAGCCTGGGTGACCTGGGTATCTTCCCCGGTCACGCTCCGCTTCTGACGGAACTGAAACCAGGCCCTGTCGAGCTGCGCAAGCAGGGCGGTGAGGAAGATGTATTTTACGTCTCCGGTGGCTTCATCGAAGTGCAGCCATACAAGGTAACGGTGCTGGCGGATACCGCACTGCGTGCCAGTGATCTGAGTGAAGCTGCGGCGCTTGAAGCACAGAAACACGCAGAACACGCGATGGCTGACAAAACCGGTGAGTTCGAATACACCCGTGCCGCCGCTCAGCTGGCTGAAGCTGCGGCGCAACTTCGCACGCTGCAGCAGATCCGTCGCAAGACCCGCAAGTAGAATCGGGTCTTTGGTGACACGGAAAAGCAGCCTTTGGGCTGCTTTTTCTTTTTTGACTGCAAATTCAGGCTGGAAGTGGTTGGGCGCGAGAATCACACCGTGTTCGTTCGCCAGGCCAGTTGACACCGTTTCAGGGGGAATGGCATAAACCTCGTCACCTCCTGCGTCCCGATTTCTGAGCGAGCAAGGGGATTGGTCGCTGTGCCAAGAGGCCAGCGTTCAAGCCGATATCAACTCGATCTTCCGTGGCATATTGTCACGGTTGCAAACCAACAAGTAGTGGATGATGAAAACGGATGTAGTGATTCTGGCTGCCGGACAGGGCAGCCGCATGAGATCGTTGTTGCCGAAAGTGCTGCACCGATTGGCGGGCAGGCCGATGTTGCAACACGTCATCGATCGTGCCCGGGCGCTGCAGCCTGATGGCCTGCATCTGGTGATCGGTCACGGTGGTGAGCAGGTTGCCCAAGCGGTGGCGGATCAGGGGCTGAACCTGGTCTGGCAGCGAGAGCAGTTGGGTACCGGACATGCCGTTGCCCAGGCACTGGCGCAGATCGACCAGGACGCGGTGGTACTGGTTCTGTACGGTGATGTGCCGTTGACACCTGCCGAAACCTTACAGCAGCTGATCGAGATTGCGGCGCAGGGCGACCTGGCCCTGCTGACGGTGGAGCTGGATGATCCCACCGGCTATGGCCGTATCATCCGCAACGCCGTTGGTGATCTGGTGGCGATCGTCGAGCAGAAGGATGCCAGTGAAGCCCAAAAACAGATCCGTGAGGTCAACACCGGTATCATGGCGTTTCCGCCCGGGGCGCTCCACCGCTGGTTGCCCCGGCTGTCTGCCAATAACGCCCAGGGGGAGTACTACCTGACCGATGTGATCGCCATGGCGGCAAAGGAGGGTGTGCGCATACGCGCCATCCAGCCGCAAGCGGTGCAGGAGGTGCAGGGTGTCAACAACCGCCTGCAACTGGCTCAACTGGAGCGCTGGTACCAGCTGCAGCAGGCGCAGGCGCTGATGGCCGAGGGGGTGGGTCTGGCCGATCCTGCCCGTATCGATATCCGTGGGGAAGTGAAAGCAGGCCGTGATGTGCTGATCGATATCAATGCGGTATTCGAGGGCGAGGTGATACTCGGCGATGGGGTCGAAATCGGCCCCAACTGTCTGATCCGCAACGCAGTGATCGGCACCGGCTGCCGCATCGAGGCCAACTCCGTGATCGATGGTGCCACGCTAGGCGATAACGCCCGTATCGGCCCCTTCGCCCGCCTGCGTCCCGGCACCGAGCTGGCCAAGGGGGGCAGAATCGGCAATTTTGTCGAGACCAAAAAGGCCCGTATCGGCGCGGGCTCCAAGATCAACCACCTCAGCTACATCGGTGATGCCGAGATCGGCCGTGAGGTCAATGTGGGCGCCGGCACCATCACCTGCAACTACGATGGTGTCAACAAGTCGCTGACCCGCATCGGTGACGCGGCTTTCATCGGCTCCAACAGCTCGCTGGTGGCACCGGTCGAGGTGGGTGCTGGCGCAACCATCGGCGCAGGCTCCACCGTGACCAACAGCGTGGCCGACAACCAACTGGCCATCGCTCGTGGTCGGCAGGTCAATATCGATCATTGGGTACGCCCACAGAAAAAAGGAAGCTGACTATGTGTGGAATTGTCGGTGCCATCGCGGCGCGCCCGGTGGCTGCCATTCTGCTGGAAGGGCTGCGCCGGCTCGAGTACCGTGGCTACGACTCCGCTGGCATGGCGCTGCTGGATCAGGGGCAGATCAAGCGGTTGCGCCGCATCGGCAAGGTACAGGCCCTGGCGGATGCCTGTGAACAGCAGCCGCTGAGTGGTCATCTCGGCATTGCGCATACCCGTTGGGCTACCCATGGTAAACCTTCGGAACGCAATGCCCATCCGCAGATGTCGGGCGATCGGCTGGCGGTGGTACACAACGGCATCATCGAAAATTTCGAGTCGCTCAGGCAAGAGCTGCGTCAGCAGGGGTACATCTTCAGTTCGGAAACCGACACCGAGGTGGTGGCGCATCTGCTGGATCGAGAACTGCGCCAGGGCTCGACTCTGCTAGAAGCGCTGCGCAACAGTCTGAGCTACCTGGAAGGGGCCTTTGCCCTCGGCGTCATCCATGCTGACCATCCCGGTCAGTTGCTGGCCGCCCGCAAGGGCAGTCCGCTGGTGATCGGGGTGGGCATCGGCGAAAACTTCATCGCCTCGGATCAGCTTGCACTGCTGGCGGTGACCGACCGTTTCATCTATCTGGAGGATGGCGATATCGCGCTGCTACAGGCGCAGCAGATCCAGCTGTTTGATGCCCGGGGACGAGCGGTTGAACGTGAGGTAACCACCTTCGAGCATGGTCTTGGCAATGCCGACAAGGGCGAGTTCCGCCATTTCATGCTCAAGGAGATTTATGAACAGCCACAGGTGATGCAGGCGGTGCTGGAGGGGCGGATCGCCTCGGGCCGCCTACTGGAGCAGGCGTTTGGCAGTGGTGCAAGCGAGGTGTTCGACCAGGTGAAACAGGTGCAGATCGTGGCTTGCGGTACCAGCTACCATGCTGGGCTGGTAGCCAAGTATTGGATCGAGGAGCTGGTGGGCATTCCCTGCATGGTGGAAGTGGCCAGTGAATTTCGTTACCGCCCGGTGGTATTACCTGCGGGCACGCTGCTGCTGACCCTCTCCCAGTCGGGTGAAACCGCCGATACCCTGGCAGCGCTGCGGGAGGTGAAACAGCGGGTGCTGGCCACGTTGGCGATCTGCAATGTGCCGGGCAGCACGCTGGTGCGTGAGTCCGATCTGAATCTGATGACCAACGCAGGCCCCGAAATAGGGGTGGCCTCCACCAAGGCTTTTACCTCCCAGCTGGTTGCCCTATTGCTGACCACCATCGCGCTGGGACGTCGCCATGGGTTGTCGCAAACGCGGGAGTCAGAGCTGATAGCCGCCCTGCAACGGCTGCCGGATCTGCTGGGGCAGTTGTTGCAGCTGGACGGCGCAATTGAACAGATGTCGAGCCACTTTGCCGAGAAGCACCATGCCCTCTTTCTTGGCCGCAACACGCTTTACCCAGTGGCGATGGAGGGGGCCCTCAAACTGAAAGAGATCTCCTATATTCACGCTGAGGCCTATCCCGCCGGTGAGCTCAAACATGGTCCGCTGGCGCTGGTAGACAAAGAGATGCCGGTGATCGCGGTAGCGCCTCGCAACGGCATGCTGGACAAGCTCAAGGCCAATCTGCAGGAGGTGCGGGCCCGAGGTGGCGAGCTGTTCGTGTTTGCCGGTTGTGAGCAGAGCATCCAGCCGGAGGAGGGGGTGCATGTGATCCATTTGCCTGAAATGCCCGCCATACTGGACCCGATCGCATTTACATTGCCATTGCAACTGTTGTCCTATCACGTAGCCGTTCTCAAGGGAACGGATGTGGACCAGCCTCGAAACCTGGCCAAGAGTGTCACGGTGGAGTGAAGCGCCTCTGCTTGCCACAGTTTTTTGTGGCAGCGAAACAAATTCGGTGACTTTTCCTCCGTGTGGGCGCCATGCCTTGGCGCAGGTCCCCCGTTTGGATTCCGACGGTATTGGTTGGGGCAAAAGCGCGCAGAGTTGACCGGATCATTGGGCCGCTCTCCTTTTCATTGTTATACTCACCAGCCCGTACTGATTATCGGATGTGATGGGGATGAACTCCTTCAACCTGCTCAAATCGATTGCCGAAAACCGCCCTGACCTGCGCAAGTCTGAGCAAAAGGTGGCCGACTACGTACTCGCCAATCCCAAGGATGTCATTCACATGCGCATCGTCGACTTGGCATCTGAAGCCCAGGTCAGTGAACCCACGGTGGTACGTTTCTGCCGCGCACTGGGTTACGACGGTTTTCAGGATTTCAAACTGACGTTGGCGCAGGGTCTGGCCAGCAATGCCAATTATGCGCAGTTCTCGCTGGACTCCAAAGATACGGTGATCGAGTTCAAACAGAAGATCTTCGACTCCATGATCGGCAACCTGATCAATATCCGCGATCAGCTCGATCCCGGTACGCTGGAGGAGGCGATCGACTGCCTGGCGAAAGCCAATCGGGTCGAGTTCTACGGCTTTGGCGCCTCGGCCCCGGTTTGTGCCGATGCACAGCACAAGTTTTATCGCCTGATGGTATCCGCCGCCGCTTATTCAGACCCGCACATGCAGACCATTTCCGCCCTGACCCTCGGTGAGGGCGATGTGGTCGTTGCCATCTCCCAGACCGGTCGCACCAAGGATCTGCTGCACACGGTCAAACTGGTGCAGGAAAAGGGTGCCGCGGTGATCACCCTCTGTCCGGGCAACACCCCCCTGGCTGATCTGGCGACCATCCCCATCCATGTGGATGTAGAGGAGGACAAGGACCTGAGCACGCTGATGTCATCCCGGGTGGTGCATCTGGTGGTGATCGACGTGCTGGCTGTTGGCGTCGCCATGAAACTGGGACCTGTGCTGCTGGACCACCTCAAAACCATTAAACGAAGTCTGCGCAGTCTTCGCCAGAATGAGAAGCGCATACCCACCCTGCGCCGCCGTGGACCTGACGATGAAAGCGACCCTGAATAGGCTACCATTCATCTCGTTGCAACAGGATGCCTCTACTCTTGCCCTGTGCCGATGGTTTGAAATTCGGCACCTATCGAGGTAAAAAACTCTTGGCGTTTTGCTGTCATCGGATCGGTGTCTTGCGCTGATTGGGCAGCAACCCTGAGATCGGAGCGAGGCTATGCTGATACGGAAAGAGCAGGATCTGGACCCCATTCAGACTGAGGTTTTCGACATCATGGTTGGTTACGATGTCGAGCAGAAAAACCGGCGCAAACAACACGCAACCAAGCGGTTGTTGGAGGCCCGTCGGGCGATTGAGCGACATCGGGAGGAAAAGGAGCTGATGGCTTGGCTCGACCGGGATTTCTGGTTCGCGGAGTAGCGCCGAGCATGCCGACGAGGCCTGTACCCTGACCGGCCTCGTCGCTGCCCATGCTCATGTCGTGGGGTGGAGAATGTTCAGCGGCACAGAACCACTGCCGTCGACCACCACGGCAGCGTGCTCGCGGGTGAGTTGGCGCGGCTCAGCCACTCCGCAGGCGTGGGCAATCAGTTCCACTTCATGAACCAGGTTGCGGTGGAAGCTCGCGACCCTGACCGCCTTCACCTCCGGTACCAGCCCTTGGTGAAGTCGGGGGTTGTGGGTTGTGATGCCGGTGGGGCAGGTGTTCTTGTTACACTGCAGGGCCTGTACACAGCCCAACGCAAACAGGAAGCCCCGTGCGCTGACGACAAAATCCGCCCCCTGGCAGATTGCCGCGGCCACCTCGCTCGGGTTGATCAGTTTACCCGAGGCGATCACCCGCACACGACCGCGCAGGTCATGCTGGACGAGCTTGTTGACCAACAGTGGCAGGCTCTCGCGCAGCGGCAGGCCAACGCTATCCATCAGCGGCATTGGTGCCGCGCCGGTGCCACCATCCGCACTATCCAATGTAATGAAATCGGGGGCCGACTCACTGCCCCGGTTCAATACCGCCTCGCAAAACGCATCCAGCCAATCTGTAGTGCCCAGCACCAGTTTGAAGCCAACCGGTTTACCGGTAACCTCGCGTACATGGGCAATGAAGTCCAGCAGATCCTTGATGTTGGCGATTTCCGGATGACGGTTGGGACTGATCGAAGCCTGCCCCACCGGTATGCCACGGGCCTCGGCGATCTCGGCGGTGACCTTTTCCCCCGGCAGCATCCCCCCTTTACCCGGTTTGGCACCCTGGCTCAGCTTGATCTCGAACATTTTGACCTGCTCCAGCGCGGCCACCTTCGCTAGGCGTTCATCGTCGAGCCGCCCCTGCTCATTCCTGACCCCGTACTTGGCGGTACCGATCTGGAACACGATATCGCAACCTCCGGTGAGGTGATACTTCGACAGGCCACCCTCGCCGGTATTCATCCAGCAACCGGCCTGGGCCGCCCCCATCGACAACGCCTTGACCGCCGGCGCCGACAGGGCACCAAAGCTCATGCCTGAAATATTGAAAAAAGAGGGTGCATCGTAGGGAAAACGGCAGAACGGACCAATCCGCATCGGTTGGGTCGTGACTCCATCTTCACTCAGCGTCGGGAAGGGGCAGTTCAAAAAATAGTAGGTGCCGGGCCTGCGCAGATCCCGGGTGGAACCAAAGGCCACCGTGTTATCGATATTCTTAGCCGCGCGATACACCCAGGAGCGTTGCGCACGGTTGAACGGCATCTCCTCCCGATCCATGGCGAAAAAGTATTGACGAAAGAACTCACCGAGCGTTTCAAACAGGTAACGAAAACGGCCTAGTAGAGGATAGTTACGCCGGATGGTATGTACGGTCTGGCGTTTGTCTATCTGATACATGACCACCGCGGTGATGATCAGAGCGATGATCAGCAGCAGCGCGATGATACCGATGAGTGCAATAAAGTCGATCGCCAACATGAAGATGGTTTCGTTCATTTTAGTCCCCGTCAGCCTGTTCGTTGCTGTCTATCCTACCGCTCGGTTGGGTAAACGGCCATGGCCTGGTATAACAAAAGGCGGGTTTCTATCTGGCTGTTGAAGGGGTTAGCCTGAAACGGATGGTCAAATCGGAACGCTTTGCGCCCATGCAGGTACAACAGGTACAAAAAATCGTAGTGTTGCACGGCCTCTATATGCCGGGGCTGGTGATGCGTCCCCTGTGCCGGCGTCTGCGCAAGCTGGGCTATCAGACGCTCAACCTGACCTACAACTCACTGTCACCAGACCTGAACGCGATCTGCGCCCGGATCGATCGGTTCATCGATAACACCCCCACCGCCCTCGTAGGCCACTCCATGGGCGGATTGATCGCACGGCGCTACCTCGAGAGCGGCAGCGAGCAAAGCCGATGGGTCGATCCGGTCATTACGCTGGGCACGCCGCACAGGGGCAGCTACCTGGCGCGTAGGGTGTACGCCTCCAACCTCAGATGGATGCTGCACGATAGTGCCCAATACCTGCTGCCCGACTACCGCCACTGGCCCTTCAAGGCCCACCTGTACAGCATCGCTGGTGATTTACCCATGGGAGTGCTTTCCCTGTTGAACCCCCGCTCACCCTCCGATGGCACCGTTCTGGTCGATGAAACCCGCATCCCCGGAATGAGCGAACACAAGCTGTTCCACCTCACCCACCTCGGGCTGATCTATTCGCATCGGGTAGTGGAGTACCTCGTTGACATACTGCGCCGGCCTGCTTCCGTCGTAGCGACTGGTTGAGTTGCGTGCAGGTGGAGTGGTCGATGTCAGCTGACATAGTGCCGAACAGTGTCCACCCCGGCCTGGGCGCAGAGCCCTTGGACCGGGGGCGTTACTTTCAAAGGGCTGCGGGCGCAGTGTACATGGCGCGCTACCGATTCAGGCTACGCTTCCTGCGACACAGCATCCAGCGACACAGACTGTTACATTCTTCAGTCAAAGGTGTTGACTTCCGGACGGGCAGCGGTAGAATACGCGCCTCGCTCGAGACAACAGGTTGCACCGGCAGGTTTTCGGTGCGGTTGATCGAGCCGCTCTTTAACAAACTGATCAGGTAATATGTGTGGGCGTTTGTCGGGATTGAGC
>Ga0114984_1000022_pt1 | contig 62139 bp, 52 predicted proteins | sample Shrwel1BS1Day1_FD_96987 | JGI IMG/M metagenome (GOLD analysis project Ga0114984, IMG submission 96987) | Subsurface microbial communities from deep shales in Ohio, USA - Utica-3 well 1 S-1-Day1 | ecosystem: Environmental > Aquatic > Deep subsurface > Shale gas/oil reservoir > Produced water/Flow...
AGCTGACAAGCACACGGCAACCTGACGCACCAATTGGGTGGCCCAAGGCAATCGCACCGCCGTTCACGTTGATCTTGGCAGTATCCCAGCCCATTTCCTTGTTCACTGCACAGGCCTGTGCAGCAAAGGCTTCATTGATTTCCATCAGGTCCAGGTCGGCCGCTGTCCAACCCGCTTTTTCCAGACATTTTTTGGAAGCAGGAACAGGCCCCATGCCCATGATGGTGGGGTCCAGACCCGCGCTCGCGTATGCCTGAATTTTGGCCAACACGGGCAAACCCAATTCTTTAGCCTTCGCGGCGCTCATCAGCATTACGGCGGCGGCGCCATCGTTCAAACCAGAGGCGTTGGCGGCGGTCACGCTGCCATCCTTTTTGAAAGCTGGCTTGAGCGATGTCATATTGTCCAAGGTGGCACCCAAACGCGGAAACTCGTCGGTGTCAAACACCAAAGGGTCGCCTTTGCGCTGGGGAATACTCAGCGGGAAAATTTCGTCCTTGAAACGGCCAGCCTTAATCGCAGCCTCGGCCTTGTTCTGGCTTTTCACCGCGAACTCGTCTTGCTCGGCACGGTTAATGCCATACTTCTCGGCCACGTTCTCGGCAGTAATACCCATGTGGTATTGGTTGTACACGTCCCACAGGCCATCCACAATCATGCTGTCTACCAACTTGGCGTCGCCCATGCGGAAGCCATCGCGGCTACCCATCATCACATGGGGCGCAGCGCTCATGTTTTCCTGTCCACCGGCAATCACGATTTCAGCATCGCCGCAGGCAATCGCCTGTGCGCCCAACATCACAGCCTTCAGGCCAGAACCACACACTTTGTTGATGGTCAAGGCGGGAACACTCACCGGCAAGCCTGCCTTGATCACCGCTTGGCGCGCCGGGTTTTGACCTGAGCCCGCTGTAAGCACCTGGCCCAAAATCACTTCGGAAATTTGCTCGCCTTTCACGCCTGTTTTATCAAGCAAACCTTTAATCACATGGGCACCCAATTCTGGCGCAGAAATTTTTGCCAGTGATCCACCAAACTTGCCCAGTGCGGTTCGGCCCGCAGCCACAATTACCACTTCAGTCATGTCAACTCTCCTTACAGGTTTTTATACGGCTCGCTGTTTGACGTATCGTCCAGGTGCGGGCTCAATCGGTTTGTATTTCGCATTGCCAGGCTTGGCGGGCGCTTTTACTTCGCCCCCTTTCATGGGCTCAAGCCACTGCGCCCAATCATTCCACCAGCTGCCAGGTACTTCTTTTGCTTTCTTGAACCACTGTTCAGGTGTTTCAGGGATTTCGCTTTCACACACCCAGTAATTGCGCTTGTTCTTGTTGGCCGGGTTAATGACACCCGCAATATGCCCGCTAGCACCCAATACGAAACGGGATTCACCACTGACCAAATGACTGGTTTGAAATGCACTGGTCCACGGCACAATGTGGTCTTCCCGAGTTGCCAAAATGTAAACAGGCACGTCGATCAAACCCAAATCAACAGGCAGGCCACACACCATTGCCTTTCCGGGTTGGCAAACCTTGTTTTCCAGGTAAGTGTTGCGCAGGTACCAAGCAAACATGGGACCAGGCAAATTGGTGCTGTCACTGTTCCAGTACAACAAATCGAACACAGGTGGTTTTTCACCTTTCAGGTAATTGTTCACCACATAGTTCCAAATCAAATCATTCGGACGCAGAGACGAAAATGCACCCGAGAGGTCTTTGCCCGGCATCACGCCACCTTGGCCAATACTCTCTTCTCGTGCTTTAACCTGTTCTTCATCCACGAACACACCCAAGGCACCGGTGTCAGTGAAATCCAGCAAAGTGGTCAAAAACGTGACACTGTTCACGCTATCGTCACCACGATTGGCCAAGGTAGAAAGTGCGGTTGCGAGAAGCGTGCCACCCACGCAGAACCCCAATACATTCAGCCTGGGCTGTTTGGAAATGGCCTTGACCACGTCGATGGCTTTGATCACGCCATCGTCAACATAGCCATCCCAAGTAAAATGCCCATCCGCTTCCGTGGGGTTTTTCCACGACACCAGGAACAAGGTGTGGCCTTGCTCCACCACAAAATTCACCAGTGAATTGCTAGGCTGAAGATCGAGAATGTAGTACTTGTTGATGCACGGGGGGACAAACAACATGGGCTGTTTGCCCACTTTTTCAGTGGTGGGCTTGTATTGCAAAAGCTGAAAGTATTCGCATTCAAACACCACATCGCCCGGCGTGGTGGCCACATTCACACCCACTTCAAAAGCACTTTCGTCAGTTTGGGAGATGCGGCCTTTCTGCATGTCTGCCATCAGGTTTTGAATGGCCTGCGTCAGGCTTTCACCTTTGGTCTCCAGCAGTTTCTTTTGTGCTTCGGGATTGGTCACAAAAAAATTGGATGGGCTAAGCGCATCTACAAATTGCTCAACCGCATACTCCACCTTTCGTTTTTCAGGGCTGCTGTCAGGCACCAACTCAACAATTCGTTTCGTAAAGCGGGCATTTAGCGAATACATGGCAGCGGTAAACTCATAGACGCCATGGTCGTGCCAATCGGCTGAAGCAAAACGCTTGTCGCCTTGAATCCAGCTGTCCAGCGGAACTGGCTGCTTTGTTTTGGAATCGGCATTGGGCAAACTGGAAAAGGCAGAGGCCATCAATGCCGACAACTCGGCTGCATACTCGGCTTGAATTTGCCCCAGCGAGTGAACCGGAATTTGAGTAAGCGCTGCCTGACAAGCCCCCATGATTGAATTCATGAAAGGCTGAACTGCACCCATGGTGGCGTTTTGTAGAGGTGCAGCGGCCTGCAGGCCAGGCAACGGCCCCAATTGACCAAAGGCGCCCATGGCTTGTTGAAACTGGGCCTGCATTTGCTGCTGCATTTGTTCAGCAACAGGCAATAGCTGACCGAAGACTTCGTTGAAGTCTGGTATTTGTTTGTTCACCTTCCTCTCCTTTGTGGGGGCAATATGCTCCCTTGGCTCGTCGGCCTTTTCGATATTGTGCACCGCAACATTTTGACTTGTCAAATAATTGTATGCCTCTGACCCTTACTGTTTGCTGATCAGCCCAATTTAATGCACCATCTCCAGTGTATTCGCTTCACCCTTGAGTGCATAAAGATGTACATCGTTATTATTGGCTGGATGTATGTGGTCACCCTGATGGCGGCTACAGAGACAAACTTCGTGGCGGGAATTGTCACATTCCTGTTTTATGGGGCACTGCCCTGTGCCGTGCTGGCCTATTTGATGGGAACCAAGTCGAGGCGAATTAAGCGCCGTGCTCAGGAAGAAGCCGAATTAGCGTTGCAAAACGCCCAGCCGGAACCCCCTGCTGTTGCCCCCGCCGATGAGAAAACCAGCGCGGATCGGTGACCGTGTCCCAGCCGCCGCCTTCAATGTTGGAATTACCCAATTCGCGCAGTGCAAGCCGGGCCAGTGCATACAGGTCGGCCAAGTATTTTCCGGATTTGTCGCCTGGCTTGAAGCACTCAATGGTATTGGGATTCTGCTGAACAAAGGCATTGAACACCTCCGCCCCAACTTCAAAGGAGTGTGGGCCAATCGCAGGTCCCATCCAGGCCTTGATTTGCATTAGAGGAACCTCGCAGGCCTGGCTTAATGCCTTCGCGCTTGCCAGTAAAACACCTGCATGCAAGCCTCGCCAGCCAGCATGGGCTGCCGCAACCCCCAGTGCTTTGCCGGAGTTGCTGAAGGCCACAAAAACGACGGGCAAACAGTCTGCGGTCATGATCGCCAAGGCCAGGTTGCAACTGACACTGATTGAAGCATCTGCCACCGGTGGTGTTGTGCCAGATGACATCGCATCGCTTGCAAGCCTCGCCTCGAAAACCTCGCAACCATGTACCTGGTTTAACCACACAACCGGAGCACCCATTTCCTTTTCAACTAAACTGCGCCGAGATTGAACATGGGTAAGGCTATCCCCGACATGCGTACCCAAATTGAAACCGTAAGGGTCGGCGTCACGCTGTAGAGCATCAAATCCGGTTTCTGTGACCAGTACCTTGACACCATCCCAATCTGGGCCAAGCTGGGAGACAGGAATTTCTTTATTCAATTTCTTCAAGGTCATCGTCATCATCAAAACGCACCAGCACCGAGGCCTTGTGTTGGTGTGCTTCCTCCAATACCGCCTCTTCAACATCGTCGCTGTGGAAATCGATGCCGGCCATTTCACCCAACAAGCGCAAATCCTCGGGGGCCTTTGCGACATACTCGGGCCATTCATGATTACTCAGGCTTTCGTCCCAATCCTCAGCCGCCTCATCAGCTCCTTGCACATGAAAATAAGTCGGATCGGGGAAGCTCAGGTGTGTTGCATGCAGGGCTTGGCGCTCGAACTTCTCGCCATTGGGCAGTTCAATCGAGGAAAGTCGCAAGGCAGAGTGACTGCCAGCGCCTTTGATTTTGTAAACCGGGTCGGCCACCAAAGCAAAACCGGCATGCTGGGCATGCACACGAATTTGATGGGTACGCCCGGTTTCAAGACGGCACACCATCAAGGTGACAGGCACTTCAAGAAGCTCACCAAAAGCAACCGGGGTAAAGTGGGTTACCGCGGGCTTGCCATGATCGACCACCGCCATCCGCAGGCGATTGCGCGGGTCGCGGCCCAGGGGATTATTCACAGTCAAAGGGTTCGCAATTCGGCCCCACACCATGGCCAGGTAAACCCGCTTTACAATGCGGGCTTGCAACATTTGAACCAGTTTTACCTGAGTTTCCGCGGTGCGGGCCACGACCATCAAACCGGTGGTGTCTGCGTCCAGGCGGTGCACAATCCCAGCACGGGGTACATGGATCAAACCCGGGTCCAGGTGATACAGGCCATTCATCAAAGTACCGGTCCAGTGCCCAGGTGCGGGATGAACAACCAGGCCGGCCTGTTTGTTGACCACCGTGTATTCATTGGTGCGGGCCACAATATCCAGGTTCATGTCCTCGGGTATCAAAGCCTGCATGTGGGCCAAAACCCCGGGGCTTAACTCAATCCGGTCCATGCCCTGTACTTTTTGATTGCCTTTAGCGGCGGCCACGCCATTGACCAGCACCCTTTCCTCTTTCAACCAGCCCTGCAGACGGGAGCGCGAGTACTGCGGGAACAACTCGGCAATCACTTTGTCCAAACGAGAGCCTCCCAATTCCATGGGCACTCTGGCTTGTAATGGTTGATCGGGTTGTGCGTTTTCCGCGTCGGCTTGAATTTGGGACGTCATAAATTAAAATCGAATCTTTCAATTGAGTATGCCGCCGGTGGGCGGCACGGGCTTTGCCCGATATAATGGAAAACCATTGATGATCAAACAGGGACACTTCGGGTTTCGAAATCACATGAACAAAACCACATTGGCCCCGCGCACCACTTGGCTGCGCACATTATCGCAGTTATTCCTGATCCCCGCGTTGATTTTCGCGCTGGCCGCATGCGGCTCGGCAAAACAATTCGATGAAACCGAGGGCTGGAGCCCTGCCCGCCTGTACGAAGAAGCCAAGGCTGAAATCGACGTTGGCAATTACGAGCGCGGTATTGAATTGCTTGAAAAGCTGGAAGCACGCTACCCATACGGGCGTTTTGCACAGCAGGCGCAAATTGATACGGCGTTTGCTTACTACAAGGCAGGTGACAATGCTCAGGCATTGGCTGCAACTGATCGCTTCATCAAGCTGTACCCAAACCACCAGAATCTTGATTATGTCTATTACTTGCGCGGCTTGATCAGTTTCAACGAAGACAAAGGCATTTTTGCATTGTTGTCGGGTGAAGATCAAAGCGCCCGTGACCCCAAAGGCACCCGCGCTGCATTTGATGCTTTCAAGGAAGTGGTAAGCCGCTTTCCTGACAGCAAATATTACGACGACAGCAAATCGCGCTTGCAATATCTGGTGAATGCGCTAGCTCAAAACGAATTGCATGTGGCCCGCTACTACTACAAGCGTGGTGCATACCTGGCAGCAGTGAACCGCGCTCAAGAAGTAGTGCGTCGGTTCGAACAAACCCCGTCGATTGAAGAAGCACTGTTTATCAGCCTGCGCAGCTATGAGAAGCTGAACATGACCGCCCTGGCGGCAGACACCAAACGTGTAATCAACCTGAACTTCAAGGACAGTCCTTACTGGAATATGGATCTTCCCGAGAAAGAAAAAGCGGAAGCCAAATGGTGGCAGGTCTGGAAAGACTAAAGTGTTTGCCAGTCGAATAAAAAAGGATCCCTGATGGATCCTTTTTTGTTTCTGATGATTGTCTTGAATCACTATTTCAAGCGCTTCTCCCGCATAAACTCAATTGCCACCCTCAATTCTCGCGTGCGCTTGAAAGGCGGCAAACTTCGCCACAGAAGCTTCCCGTAGCCTTTTTCAACCAAGCGCCGGTCTCCGATCAGCAACACGCCCCAATCTGTTTCATCCCGGATCAAACGGCCTGCACCTTGCTTCAGGGCAATCGCTGCATCTGGCAGGGACAAATCCTGGAACGCATTGCCACCACGGTTTTTAATCAACTCGCTTTTGGCTTGAAAAACCGGGTCATCGGGTGGCGCAAACGGCAGCTTGTCGATAATCACCAAGCGTAGCCCATCACCCCGAATATCCACACCTTCCCAAAAACTGGCTGCACCCACCAAAACCGGGTTGTTCAATACCCTGAACTGATCCAGCAATTCAGCCCTGGAGGCCTCGCCCTGCACCAACAGGCTCCAATCCAGTTCGTCTTTCTCAATACGCTCTCGCAGGTACTCGCCAACCTGCTTCACGGCACGGTGGCTGGTACACAGGAAAAATACACCCCCCTGACTGGCTTGTAACAGCGGCCACACCGCATCACACAGTTTTTTGCTGAATTGTGGTTCATTGGGAAAAGGCAAATTGTCGGGCACACACAGCAGCGCTTGCGATTCATAATCGAATGGGCTTGGCAACAGCAACTGCTGGCAATCATCGAGCCCCACCTGCAAGGTAAAGTGCTGCAAGCTTTCTTTAATACTCAAGGTTGCACTGGTAAAAACCCACGCCTTAGGTTGCTCTGCGTAAAGCTTGGCAAATGCATTCGACACATCCAGCGGCGAATCACAGAATTGCACTACGTTGGTCGAGACACTCACCCAACGCACCGACTGTTCATCGGCTTGCGCCGTGGCCGGAGAAAACCAGTCTTGCCAGCGCAGGCACAACTCACTGGCTCGCCCCATTAGCTTCACCCACGATTCATTGCGAACCGACAGGGGGCTGATCATTTCTATCAAGCCTTCCAGGCGGTTTTCGAAGTCTGTGCAAACTGCGGCAACGCCATTCAAGGCCAAAAACTGGGCATGCGTAAAACGAGCGGAATCAATTTCGGTGCCTACAATGCGTCGAATTTCCTTGAGCGCCAATTCCATTGGGCGAAGCACGGCATCCCAATCGCCGGCATCTGCGCTGGAAGTTCGACCCTCAATCAGCACGTCACGCAAAAACTCCTGACACTGAGCCGTCGATATGGCCTGCCCTAGCAAGCTGGTTGCAATGTCGGGCAGCTGGTGCGCTTCATCGAAAACGATCACATCGCAAGCCGGAAGCAACTCTGCGATTCCTTCTTCTTTCAGTGCAAGATCGGCCAAGAACAAGTGATGATTCACCACAACCACCTCGGCATCAAGCGCATCGCGGCGGGCTTTGTTCACAAAGCATTCAGACGCGTTGGGGCACTCGCCGCCCAGGCAGTTGTCTTTGTTGGAAGTGACCCAGCTCCACACGGCTGAATCTTCGGGTACACCGGCGCAATCAGCCCGGTCGCCAGTGTGGGTGCGGCCAGCAAATATTTTTACTTTTTGAAGATGATCCACTTCACGGGGCGAGGGCAAACGCGCCTCTTTGAGCGCACGCTCCAAGTGAAAATGGCACACATAATTTTGGCGGCCTTTCAACAACGCCACATTGACAGGCACACCCAAGGCCTCGCGAACCAGCGGCAGGTCTTTGTTAAAAAGTTGATCCTGCAAAGTTTTGGTGGCTGTAGACAACAAAACCCTTCGCCCTGAAAGCAAAGCGGGCACCACGTAGGCAAAGGTTTTCCCCGTGCCAGTGCCTGCTTCTACCACCAAAGCACTTTGAGTTTCAATCGCATTGCCAACCGCCTGTGCCATTTCAATTTGCGATTCGCGTGCACTGAACCCGGGTAGTCGGCGGGCCAAAGCACCACCAGGGGCGAAAGCCTCATTCAAGGGTTCAGAGAAATCAAACATGCGGGGTACAGGTAAATTTGAGCGTGAAAGTTAGGCAGGAATGTCGGGTTCAAGCTGAATTTGCAACAGCGTAATCGAGTCTTTGATCTGCAACTTGCGCTTTTTCAATCTGCGAACCTGCAACTGATCAAAACCAGTTTGTGCAGTCAACATGGCAATGATCTGATCCAGATCGCGGTGTTCAACCTGCAATTCTACAATTCGTCGCTTGATCGATTCGATGTCTTCAGTATGGACCATGGGCATTCAGGTTGAACCAGCTCGGTGTTGACAACATTGTAGCCGCAAGTGAACCAAGGCTGGAAACAATCTACCCGAAGTGGATCACCCGTTCTGCAGCTCGCTTTAGTTAGGCGCTTCAGTTAGGCGTTCGGGCTCGCCGATTCGCATACTCGTCCAGGCGAATCATGTCGTCAGCCTTGCCTTGAACCTCCAGGTGTGCACGGCGAATTTGTGCACCTTGCAAACGTACATCATCCAGACAACTGGACACGAAAAACTTGTTGTAACAAGCCCGCGACTGCTCGTTCAATTCATACTCGAGAAACTCAAGTTGTTTTTCTCGTTCAGCCACATAGGCACGCGCCTGCTCAAGCGTGTTTGGCGCCTGGGGTTTAGCGGCCTGCAGTTGAACAGTACTACAGGCAGCCAGTACCAAGGCTGAAACCGGCAGGATGAGGGTGAACAGGCGCTGCACCCTCACCCCGATCGACTTCCGAAGCTGTGGCACAATGCCCTGCTTACTTTGAAAACTCATAGATCAGAATCCATGTCGCTTGTTCAAAATCGAATTATCGCCCAGTTGGCTCAAGAATTGGGTGCCGCACAATCACAAATCAAGGCAGCAGTCGATTTGTTGGACGAAGGTGCCACAGTGCCCTTCATCGCCCGTTACCGCAAAGAGGCCACAGGTGGGTTAGACGATGCGGTGCTTCGTGACCTTCAAGAGCGCCTGGTGTATTTGCGCGAACTGGAAGACAGGCGCAGCAGTATTCTTGAATCGATTGAAAGCCAGGGCAAGTTGACCCCTGAACTGAAAGCAGCGATTGAAAAGGCGGAGAACAAACAAACGCTGGAAGACCTTTACCTGCCCTACAAACCCAAGCGCCGCACACGCGCACAAATAGCGCGTGAGGCAGGCCTGCAACCACTGGCAGATGAAATTCTTCAGAACAAACAAGCCGTGCCTGAAACACTGGCTGCGGCTTACCTGAACACAGAACACCAAATCAACGACACCAAAGCAGCACTGGATGGTGCCCGCGACATTTTGGCCGAACAGTTTTCTGAAAATGCAGCCTTGCTGGCACTTCTAAGAAACCGTTTGAAAGGCGAGGGTGCCATTAGAGCAGCTGTGGTGCCTGAAAAAGCCAGTGAAGCCATCAAGTTTCAAGATTACTTTGAACATCAAGAACCCTTGGGCAGCACAGCTTCGCACCGCATGTTGGCCATGCTTCGTGGCCGGGAACAAGGATTCTTGACACTGAAGGTAGACCTGCCGGAGGTGTGGGAAGCAGAGAACCCCCGCGCACCCCATCCTTTTGAATCGGAAATTGCCCGCCTGCATGGCATTGAACGCGACGAAAGCCCGCGCGGCAAATTCTTGAGTGAAACATGCCGTTGGACATGGAAAATCAAACTGGCCAGCACCCTGGAAAGTGAGGTGATTGGCACGCTGCGCGATGCGGCACAGGCTGAGGCTATCACCGTGTTTGGTAAAAACCTGAAAGACTTGTTGTTATCAGCCCCGGCGGGAGGCAAAGCCACCATGGGTCTGGACCCAGGTATTCGCACTGGTGTAAAAGTGGCGGTAATTGACAGCACAGGCCAGGTGGTTGAACACGCCACCATTTACCCACACGAGCCTCGCCGACAATGGAATGAATCCATCGCCCTGCTAGCCGCGCTTTGCATGAAACACAATGTGGAGTTGATCGCCATTGGCAACGGCACGGCCAGCCGGGAAACCGATCAACTGGCAGCCGACTTGCTTGCACAACACAAAGACCTGAAAGCCACACGGGTTATGGTGAGCGAGGCAGGCGCCTCGGTTTACTCCGCCAGCGCTTTGGCTTCAGCAGAATTGCCAGACCTTGACGTCAGCATTCGCGGTGCGGTGTCCATCGCTCGCCGCCTGCAAGATCCCCTGGCTGAACTGGTAAAAATCGATCCGAAATCAATCGGTGTGGGTCAATATCAACATGACGTGGATCAGCGTCAATTGAGCGGTCGCCTGGATGCGGTGGTTGAAGATTGCGTGAACGCAGTGGGTGTCGAAGTGAACACGGCGTCGGAGCAACTGCTGTCCCGCGTATCAGGACTCAATGCTTCTGTGGCCAAAGCCTTGGTTTCTTTCCGAAACACCAATGGCAAATTCAAAAGCCGTGAAGACTTGCGCAAAGTACCAAGGCTTGGTGACAAAACATTTGAACAAGCCGCGGGTTTTTTGCGCATTCATGGTGCTGAAAACCCGCTCGATGCCTCTTCCGTACACCCTGAGGCCTACATTGTGGTCGAGAAAATGGCAGCCAAGGTGAAGAAGCCGGTGGGCAGCCTAGTGGGTAATCGTGAAATTCTGAAAGAATTGAAACCCGCCGAGTTTGTGGACGATCGTTTTGGCTTGCCCACGGTTCAGGATATTTTGGTAGAACTTGAAAAACCTGGCCGTGACCCACGCCCCAGTTTCAAGACCGCAAAGTTTGATGACAAAGTACATACCATGGCCGACTTGAAACCCGGTATGACGCTGGAAGGTGTGGTCACCAACGTGGCAAACTTTGGCGCTTTTGTAGACATAGGTGTGCATCAGGACGGGTTGGTGCATGTTTCTGCCTTGTCCAACACCTTTGTGAAAGACCCGCACAGCGTGGTGAAAACCGGGCAAATTGTGAAAGTAAAAGTGCTGGAAGTCGATATTCCTCGCAAACGAATTTCACTGACCATGAAAATGGGCGACGATGTGCCGAAAGCCGCACCCGGGCAGAACGCTGGCCGACAAGTTCAAGCCAACCGTGCAGGCGATTCACGAGGAAATTCACGCGGTGAACGAAGTGGTGGAAGCACTGGTTCGAATTCACAACAAGGCGCAGGTTTTGCCAACAATGCATTTGCTGCCGCATTCGCAAAAGCAAAGGGAAGCAAATAAGGAAGAGTCAAAGCCGCACGGCGTTTCGCTTCGGCGAATCCAGGTACTCCTTGGACTGCATTTCAACAATGCGGCTCACCGTGCGGAAAAACTCATGTGCCATCGCACCTTCAGTGTACAGTTCTTCCGGTTCAACAGCCGCCGACATAATCAGCTTGACTTTGTGATCGTAAAGTACATCAATCAGCCAGGTGAACCTGCGGGCCTCTGAGGCCATACCAGCGCCCATCTTGGGTACGCCACTGAGAATCACAGTTTGAAACTGGCTGGCAATTTCAAGGTAGTCGTTTTGTGAACGCGGGCCACCGCACAGGGTTGGAAAATCGAACCAAACTACCGAGCCTGCGCGCCGAACAGCCTTGATGACACGCGATTCAATTTGTAACTCTGCAGGCTCATCAGCCACCTCAGCCAAGCGCTTGAAATCTTCGGTCAACTGTTTGTCCGCGCTTTCATCCAGCGGCATGAGGTAGGTGTTTAGTTGCTCCAATGTGCGGCGGCGGTAATCTACTCCCACATCCACGTTAATCACATCCAGTTGCTTGTTGAGCAGGGCAATGGCGGGTAACAGGCGGTCACGGTGCAGACCATCTGGGTACAGATCATCAGGCTTGTAGTTGGACGTCATCAGGAAAGTAACGCCGTTGGCGAACAAGCCATCGAGCAGGCGATAGAGAATCATGGCGTCCGCAATATCTGACACATGAAACTCGTCAAAACAAATCAAACGATAACGTTTGGCGATTCGCGCTGCCACTTCGTCAAGCGGATCCTGAACTCCCTTGAGGTCATCGAGTTCGGCATGCACACCCCGCATGAACTCATGAAAATGCAAACGCACCTTTCGCTGCACGGTGACAGAGTTGTAAAAGCAATCCATCAAAAAACTTTTCCCGCGACCTACCCCACCCCACAGGTACAAGCCCTTGGGTACAGCAGGTCGATTCAGGAATTTTTTGATTACACTGCTGCGTGCTTTTTTGTATTCAACAAACTCATCGTAGAAAAGCTGCATGCGGTCTACCGCCTTTTGCTGAGCAGCATCCGACTGGTATCCACGTTCGGCCAAAGTTTGTTTGTAGTATTCCTGAACGTTCACGATGATGAATTTGAATCAATAGAATTAAAAACGGCCGATGAAGCAATTCACCAGCCGTTGGGGGTCGATACCGAACTGAATTTTAACCGTTCAGTTGACGCTTGTCGCAGGCCAGAGCCGCTTCTTTCATCACTTCAGACAAACTGGGGTGCGCGTGGCAAATGCGACCGATGTCCTCGGAAGAAGCCTTGAACTCCATGGCCATCACGGCTTCAGCAATCAAATCAGATGCATGGCTGTTGATGATGTGTACACCCAGGACTTCATCGGTGGTGGCATCGGCCAACACTTTCACAAAACCTTGTGAATCGCCCTGCCCCAGCGCACGGCCATTGGCCATGAACGGGAACTGACCAGCTTTGTATTTTCGTCCTTCCTGCTTCAACTGCTGCTCGGTTTTACCAACCCAAGCCACTTCAGGCGAAGTGTAAATAACCCAAGGAATGGTGTCGTAATTGCAGTGGCCAGCTTGTCCAGCCATGATTTCGGCAACCATCACACCTTCTTCTTCAGCTTTGTGCGCCAGCATGGCACCGCGAATCACATCGCCAATCGCGTAAATGCCAGCCACCAGGGTTTGGCAGTGCGTATCTACGTCAATCTGGCCGCGATCATTGGTTTTGAGGCCGACCGCTTCAAGGTTCAAGCCATCGGTGTTGGGTACTCGGCCCACAGACACAATCAGCTTGTCGCAATCTAGCATCTGGGCAGCACCATTGGCATCGGTGTAAGCGACTGAAACGCCCTTTTTGCTGGCTTTCACTTCACCGATTTTTACACCCATGTTCATCTTCAACCCTTGCTTGGTGAAGATTTTCTGCATTTCTTTGGCCACGCCTTCATCGGCTGCAGCCAGAAAATTGGGCATGGCTTCAAGCACGGTTACATCGGAACCCAGACGGCGCCACACTGAACCCAACTCAAGACCAATCACGCCTGCGCCAATCACGCCCAGTTTCTTGGGAACAGCGCCAAATTTCAGAGCACCTTCGTTGTCGCAAACGATTTCATTGTCGACGGTGATACCGGGCAAATGGCGTGCCTTGGAACCTGTCGCAACAATGACCTTTTTGGCTGTTACTTTCTCTTCACCGGCTGCACTTTTCACAGTCAGCTCGAAACCACCATCGACCTTGCCGGAAAAACTGGCCCAACCCTTGATGGGCGTGACCTTGTTTTTCTTGAACAGGTATTGAATACCCCCAGTCATTTTGGCGACGATGTCATCCTTGCGTTTGATCATCTTGGCCACATCCATTTTCGCGCCAGTCACGGAAATACCGTGATCTTCGGCATGGTGGGCAATCTTCTCGAACTCTTCCGAAGAGGCCAACAGGGCCTTTGATGGAATACAACCCACATTCAAACAAGTACCACCCAAGCGAGGCTCACCCTTGGGATCGTCGTAAGCATTGCCTTCGATACAGGCGACTTTCATACCCAACTGACCGGCACGGATCGCGGCAATGTAACCGCCGGGGCCTGCGCCTATCACTACTACATCGTATTGTGTGCTCATGAATATCCCCTTTATAGTTCCAGCAGCAAGCGTGCTGGGTCTTCCAGGGCTTCTTTCATTGCAACCAGGCCAAGTACTGCTTCGCGTCCGTCAATAATGCGGTGGTCGTAACTCATCGCGAGGTAATTCATGGGGCGAATCACGATTTCACCGTTTTCAACCACTGCACGCTCTTTCGTGGCGTGAATACCCAAAATTGCAGACTGGGGCGGGTTGATAATTGGCGTGGACAACATGGAACCGAATACACCACCGTTGGAAATCGAGAATGTACCACCGGTGAGGTCGTCCAGGCTGAGCTTGCCGTCCTTTGCTTTCTGGCCAAATTCGGCAATCTTCATTTCGATGTCAGCAATGCTCATTTGATCGGCATTGCGGATGATTGGCACCACCAAACCACGGGGAGAACCCACTGCAATACCGATGTCGAAATAGCCGTGGTACACGATGTCATTGCCATCAACAGAAGCATTCAGTACTGGGTACTTTTTCAAGGCGGCAACCGCGGCCTTCACGAAGAAGCCCATGAAGCCCAGCTTGGCACCATGTTCTTTTTCGAACTTGTCCTTGTACTTGTTGCGCAAGTCCATGACCGGCTTCATGTTCACTTCGTTGAATGTGGTCAAAATAGCGTTGGTTTGCTGCGACTGTACCAAGCGTTCTGCAACGCGGGCACGCAAGCGGCTCATGGGCACGCGCTGCTCAGGGCGACCTTCAATCAAGGTTGAGGGATCTAGCGGGGCCTTCACTTCAGGCAGCAAGCTAACTGGCTTGGCGGCGGCTGGAGCAGCTGCGGGCTTCGCTGCGGGGGCAGGCGCTGCGGCGGGTGCATTCAAGGTACCGATCACATCGCCTTTGGTGATGCGGCCGTCTTTGCCTGAACCTGCAATTTGATCAGCACTTAGCTTGTTCTCTGCCATCATTTTGGCCGCAGCCGGCATGGCCACAGAGCCATCTACGCTGGCTGAAGGAGCTGGGGCTGCTGCTGGTGCAGCGGCCGGAGCAGGCGCTGCTGCCGGGGCAGGTGCTGCTGCGGGTGCGCTTGCGGAGGCACTTGCTTCCGTGTCAATTTTTGCCAAGACCTGTCCCGCTACAACGGTTGCACCGTCTTCGCAGAGAATTTCAACGATCACGCCAGCCGAAGGTGCGGGCACTTCCAGCACCACCTTGTCGGTCTCCACGTCGATCAGGTTTTCGTCACGCTTTACCGCGTCACCAGGTTTTTTGTACCAATTCAACAGCGTTGCTTCGGCGACAGATTCGGACAGTTGTGGTACGACCACTTCTACGATTGCCATGGAATATTTTCCTTTTGAATTCTTTGTTCAAGTGCGGGCGGTCACCATGACCAGCCCGCGTCCTGTATTTATTTCGTAACCACGAAACCCTTGAGCTTGCCAAATGCCGCATCGATCAGCGCTTTTTGCTGTTCGTTGTGCTTGGCGTAGTAGCCCACGGCCGGAGAAGCTGAAGCCGGACGCCCCGCGTAACCCAGACGCTGCCCTTCCGACAGGTTTTCCAGCACGTTGTGCTGGATCTGGAACCAGGGACCCTGGTTTTGTGGTTCATCCTGACACCACACCACATCAGCCAAGTTGGGGTATTTGCGCAGTTCTGCGCTCAATGACTTGTGCGGGAATGGATACAGCTGCTCGACTCGCGCGATCGCAACATCTTTGATGTTGCGCTCGCGACGAGCTGCGACCAGGTCGTAGTACACGCGACCGGAACAAAGAACCACTCGCTTGACTTTGCTGGCATCCAGGTCGCCCTGATCACCAATCACAGTCTGGAAATGGCCTTTGGACAAGTCTTGCAAAGAAGAAGTGGCTTCTTTGTGACGCAACAAAGATTTCGGCGTCATGATGATCAGCGGCTTGCGGAACAAGCGGATCATTTGGCGACGCAACAGGTGGAAAATCTGTGCCGGCGTTGTAGGCTGGCAAACCTGCATATTGTTTTCGGCGCACAGTTGCAAGTAACGCTCGATACGCGCAGATGAGTGCTCTGGCCCCTGCCCTTCGTAACCATGCGGCAACATCATGACCAGGCCGGATGCACGACCCCACTTCACTTCACCGGAAGAAATGAACTGGTCAATTACCACTTGAGCACCGTTGGCGAAGTCGCCAAATTGTGCTTCCCAAATCACCAAGGTGTTGGGCTCAGCAGTGGAGTAACCATATTCAAAACCGAGTACTGCCTCTTCAGACAACACAGAGTCTATGACGGTAAACGGGGCCTGGTTTTCAGAGATATTTTCCAGCGGAATATAGGTGCCTTCGTTCCACTTTTCACGGCCCTGGTGGTGCAACACGGCATGGCGGTGCGTGAACGTGCCACGCCCGCAATCCTGTCCGGTGATGCGAACCGCGTAACCAGAGGAAACCAGCGATGCAAATGCCAGGTGTTCGCCCATACCCCAGTCGAGCAAGGTTTCGCCCTGGCCCATGGCTGCACGGTCGGCAATCACCTTTTGTACCAATGGGTGAACCTTGAAGTTCTCGGGTACGGTGGTAATGCGCTCTGACAAACGCTTGATTTCGGAGATCGGCACCGACGTATCGGCTGCATCCGTCCATTTCTTGTTCAGGTACGGTGACCAATCAACGGCAAACTTGCTCTTGTAATTGGTCAACACGGGGTCAGCACGGTTGTGCTTGCCTTCGTCCATGGCTGCACGGAAATCAGCAACCAGTTTCTCGGCACCGTCTTCTTTCAAAATGCCCTGCATCACCAAACGCTCGGCATACAAAGCGCGCGTGCCTGGGTGCTGACCAATTTTCTTGTACATCAAAGGTTGGGTTACGGCAGGCGTGTCTTGCTCGTTGTGACCCAGTTTGCGGAAACACACAATGTCGATCACCACGTCTTGCTGGAATTCCATGCGGAAGTCCAAGGCCAACTGGGTCACGAAAATGACCGCCTCTGGATCGTCGCCATTCACGTGAAACACGGGTGCCTCAATCATCTTGACCACGTCTGAACAGTACAGCGTCGAGCGGCTGTCGCGCGGATCAGAAGTGGTGAAGCCGATTTGGTTATTGATCACGATGTGAACCGTACCACCCGTGCCGTAGCCGCGGGTGTGCACCAGGTTCAATGTTTCCATGACCACTCCCTGGCCTGCAAAAGCGGCATCACCGTGCACCAGCACCGGCAACACCTGCTTGCCTTCCTTGTCACCACGGCGTTCCTGGCGGGCCTTCACCGACCCTTCAACCACAGGGTTCACAATTTCAAGGTGCGAGGGATTAAACGCCAGGGACAAGTGCATGGGACCACCAGGGGTGGTTACATCCGATGAAAAGCCTTGGTGATACTTCACGTCACCGGCAGGCAGATCATCGGCATGCTTGCCTTCGAATTCTTCGAACAATTGGCTTGGGCTTTTGCCCAGAATGTTGACCAACACGTTCAGACGACCGCGGTGAGCCATGCCAATAATGGTTTCTTGCACGCCATTGGCACCACCACGCTGAATCACATGATCAAGCGAGGCGATAAAGGATTCACCACCTTCCAGCGAGAAACGCTTTTGACCCACATACCTGGTATGCAAATAGCGCTCAAGGCCTTCGGCTGCGGTTAGGCGCTCCAGAATGTGCAATTTTTCTTCAGTCGACAGCTGGGCAGTGCCCAGGCTGGTTTCCATGCGTTCTTGCAACCAGCGCTTTTGAGCGGGGTCGCTGATGTGCATGTACTCAATACCAATTGAACGGCAGTAAGTGTCGCGCAACGCCTTCACGATATCGCGAAGGGTCATTTGATCTTGACCAAAATAGGTGTTGGTGGCGGAGAACGTGATATCCATGTCCGCTTCGGTCAGGCCATAAAAGGCTGGATCAAGCTCCGGAATATTTGGGCGTTCCTGACGCTTGAGCGGATCAAGATCTGCAAAACGGGAGCCCAGGAAACGATACGCAGCCACAATTGACTGAACATGCACCTGTTTTTTGGCCACTTCCAGGTCAGCAGACTGAATCTGCGGCTGTAAGAAGCCTTTTTTCGCGCGTTGAGCAAAGGATTGAACCACTGGCGCATGGGCTACGTCTTTCTCGTTCACGTCGCCGTGAGCAGAAGGCACCATTTGCATTTGGTCAAAGTAGGCGCGCCATTTGTCTGGCACGGAGCCTGGGTTGTCCAGGTAGGCCTCGTACATTTCTTCGACATAGGGCGCATTGCCCCCGAACAAATACGAGTTTTGTTGAAATGATCGCATCATTTGCGCTTCACCTTTTTCCGAGTTTCTCGTTTCAAAGATGTGGGGTTCGGACTCGACCTTGGCTATTGCCATCGGACCGAATCCCTACACACGTGGGTTAAACCGCACTCCCCGTCTGGTTTGTGGAGCCCCTGCCCCTAACCAGATAGCAAAAAGCAGCCAAAAAAAGACTGCTTTAAGAGTTAAGCCCAAAGGATATCAGATTAGAGAAAGCGCACTAAAGCCCTAACGAGGATGAATGTGAAAAATGTGGTGAAAATGAAAAAAGCCACCCGAAGGTGGCTTTCTGTTTCAACTGCAGTGTCAATCAACGCTGGTCGATTGGCTTCACGTTGCGGTGCGCTGCACCATTGAACAACTGGCGTGGACGGCCGATTTTGTATTCGGGGTCTGCAATCATTTCGTTCAACTGGGCGATCCAGCCCACGGTGCGGGCCAACGCGAAAATCGCTGTAAACAGTGGCACAGGAATACCGATAGCCTTTTGAACGATACCTGAGTAGAAATCCACGTTCGGGTACAGTTTGCGCTTTACAAAGTATTCGTCTTCCAGCGCAATTTTTTCCAGTGCCATGGCAATCTTGAACAATGGGTCGTCATGCAAGCCCAGCTCGTTCAACACTTCGTGACAGGTTTCACGCATCAGCTTGGCGCGTGGGTCGTAATTCTTGTACACGCGGTGGCCAAAGCCCATCAAGCGAACGCCTGAATCCTTGTCTTTTACCTTGGCAATGAAATCGCCAATTTTCTCAACGCCGCCGTTGGCCTGAATTTCAGTCAACATATTCAAGCAGGCCTCGTTGGCGCCACCATGTGACGGGCCCCACAGACATGCTACGCCGGCCGCAATCGCAGCAAAAGGATTCGTACCAGATGATGCGCACAGGCGAACTGTAGAAGTGGAAGCATTTTGCTCGTGATCTGCATGCAAAATGAAGATGCGGTCCATCGCGCGCACCAGCACGTCGTTGACCTGGTACTCTTCGCACGGATTGCCAAACATCATGCGCATGAAGTTGGCGGTGTAGCTGAGTTCATTCTTGGGGTAAATATTGGGTGCGCCAATGCCATATTTGTAGGCCATGGCCACCAGAGTTGGCATTTTCGCGATCAGTCGGATTGCGGAAATATCACGCTGGTTTTTGTCCAGCAGGTTCATGGAATCTGGGTAGAAAGCAGACATACCGCCCACCAGACCAGTCATCACCGCCATGGGGTGCGCGTCGCGGCGGAAACCACGCAGGAAGAAGTTCATCTGCTCGTTGACCATGGTGTGCTTGGTCACCAAGTCGTCGAAGGTTTTCTTTTCTGCCACATTGGGCAACTCACCGTTCAACAGCAAGTAGCACACGTCCATGAAGTCGCAGTGCTGCGCCAGTTGCTCAATGGGATAGCCGCGATACAGCAGCTCGCCCTTGTCACCGTCAATATAGGTAATGGATGAATTGCAGGAGGCTGTGGACAGGAAGCCTGGGTCGTAGGTGAATTTGCCAGTGGATCCGTACAGCTTTCGGATGTCGATCACATCGGGACCAATGGTACCTTTGTGAATGGGAAATTCTACCGAAGGGGTGCCGTCTGAAAAAGACAGCGTGGCCTTGTGTTCTGTGCTCATCGGATTTCCTTCTAATGGGATTGAAATTAAAGTTCTCGCATCATCTGGATCACCTTGCGCACACCAGGTGTATCCAGATCCCCTTCCGGCTCTTTTCGGCCCAGGAATAGGTCAAGCAACACGTTGTCAACCTCTTCAAACAGCACAGTCAAGGCCTGCACGTCGTCGTTGGTCAATTCCATTTCATGCTTGTCGAAAAATCGTTCGATAATCAGGTCGTTTTCCAATAGACCTCGCCTGGCGCGCCAGCGTAAACGAGCACGTTGAGTTGGATCCGCCTGATGACTCTGATTAGACATAAACTACAACAAAAAAAACGGGGTTTTGCAGTGCACAACCCCGATTTGAATAAAAAAATCCGAACAAGGGTTCTAGACGGCGCGACGCACCATCAATTCCTTGATCTTGCCAATTGCCTTGGTGGGGTTCAAGCCCTTCGGACACACGTCTACGCAGTTCATGATGGTGTGGCAGCGGAACAAACGGTATGGATCTTCCAGGTTGTCCAAGCGCTCGCCGGTGGTTTGATCGCGGCTGTCTGCAATGAAACGGTAGGCTTGCAACAGGCCAGCTGGACCCACGAACTTGTCAGGGTTCCACCAGAACGATGGGCAGCTGGTTGAACAGCATGCGCACAAAATACATTCGTACAGACCATCCAGTTCTTCGCGCTCTTCGGGTGACTGCAAACGCTCCTTTTCAGGAGGGGGTGTGTCGTTCACCAGGTAAGGCTTGATGGAGTGGTACTGCTTGAAAAACTGGGTCATGTCCACGATCAGGTCGCGCACTACGGGCAAACCTGGAAGCGGTTTGAGCACGATGGGCTGCTTCAGGTCGCGCAGGTTGGTAATACAAGCCAAACCGTTTTTGCCGTTGATGTTCATGGCATCAGAACCGCACACGCCTTCTCGGCATGAACGGCGATAGGCCAGTGATTCATCCACGTCGCTCTTGATGCGCATCAGCGCGTCGAGCAACATTTTGTCGGTTGGCTCCAGCTCAACTTCCAGCTTTTGCATTTTTGGCGCTTCGCCGGTATCCGGGTCGTAGCGATAAATTTCAAAACGTACGATTCTCTTTTCGCTCATTTTCTGTACCTCTTAACCTTGATTAGAACGTCCGCTTTTTGGGCTGGAAGGTTTCAACTGTCATTGGCTTCAGGTTCACTGGCTTGTAGTCCAGGCGATTGCCCTCGGAGTACCACAGGCTGTGACGCATCCACTTGTCATCATCGCGTTCAGGGAAATCGCGGTGAGCATGCGCACCACGGCTTTCTTCACGCGCTGCGGCGGACACCATGGTGGCCTTCGCAGTTTCCTGCAAGTTGGCCAGTTCCAATGCTTCTACCAACGCAGTGTTGAACACTTTGGACTTGTCTTTCAAATGAATGTGCTCGGCTTGTGCGGCCAGATCGTTGATCTTGCTCACGCCCGCTTCCATCAACTCGGTGGTGCGGAACACGCCACAGTGGTACTGCATGCCCTTGCGAATCGCATCGGCCACAACTCGGGTGTTCTCGCCGCTGGTCGATGTCATCAGCTTGTCAACGCGCGCCATGGTCAGGTCAGTGCCATCGGCTGGCAATTCCTTGTGGCTGCGGGCTTTCAGGTTGCTGTTCACAATGTGGTTACCTGCTGCACGACCAAATACGATCAAATCGAGCAAGGAGTTGGTACCCAAACGGTTTGCACCGTGAACGGATACGCAGGCGCATTCGCCAATGGCGTACATGCCATTGATGATTTCGCTGGGGCCGCCCGGTACTTTGGGAGCCACAACCTGGCCGTACACATTGGTTGGAATGCCGCCCATTTGGTAGTGAATGGTTGGCACCACAGGAATTGGTTCTTTGATCGGGTCTACGTTGGCGAACTTGATCGCGATTTCGCGAATCGAGGGCAAACGCTTCATGATGGTGTCGGCACCCAGGTGATCGAGCTTCAACAACACGTAATCTTTGTTGGGACCACAACCGCGGCCTTCCTTGATTTCCTGGTCCATGGAACGTGACACAAAGTCGCGTGGAGCCAAGTCCTTCAAGGTTGGAGCGTAACGTTCCATGAAACGCTCGCCTTCGCTGTTGAGCAAAATACCGCCTTCGCCGCGAACACCCTCAGTCACCAGAACACCTGCGCCAGCCACACCAGTTGGGTGGAACTGCCAAAACTCCATGTCTTCAAGAGGAATGCCAGCGCGGGCTGCCATGCCCATGCCGTCACCAGTGTTGATAAACGCGTTGGTGGATGCATCCCAGATGCGGCCTGCACCACCGGTGGCAAACACGGTAGTTTTGGCTTCCAGCACCATCATCTCGCCGGTTTCCATTTCCAGGGCGGTTACACCCACCACGTCACCGTCGGCATCACGAATAATGTCAAGCGCCATCCACTCGACGAAGAACTGGGTGCGCGCGCGTACGTTGCGCTGGTACAAAGTGTGCAACAGGGCGTGACCTGTGCGGTCGGCAGCCGCGCAAGCGCGCTGAACCGGCTTTTCACCGAAGTTGGCTGTGTGGCCACCAAATGGGCGCTGATAAATCGTGCCATCTGGGTTGCGGTCAAAGGGCATGCCAAAGTGTTCAAGCTCGTAAACCACTTTGGGCGCTTCACGACACATGAATTCGATTGCATCCTGGTCGCCCAGGTAGTCAGAACCTTTCACGGTGTCGAACATGTGCCAGTACCAGCTGTCGTCGGACATATTGCCCAGCGACGCGCCGATACCACCCTGCGCAGCCACGGTGTGTGAACGCGTGGGGAATACTTTGGACAGCACGGCTACATTCAGACCAGCCTCTGCCAACTGGAGCGAACAGCGCATGCCCGCGCCACCCGCACCTACGATCACCGCGTCGAATTTGCGACGAGGAAGGGAAGTTTTAACTGCAGTCACTTTTAGACCCTCCAGAGAATGTCAGCAGCGTAACCGGCTGCACCGAGCAACCACAACGCCGTAAAAACTTGCAACGTAAGGCGAATGCCGGTGGGCTTGACATAGTCCATCCAGATGTCGCGAATACCAATGTAAGCGTGATAGCACAGTGACAAGATCGCCAGCAGTGCGAGAATTTTGCCCAATGGGAAAGACAGCACGGTGAAGTTGAAAAAACCGACCCACTTCACGTAGTCAAGATCGGGGGTAAACAGCACGGCCAGGAACAGACCGATTGTGTACACCGCCATGATGACCGCTGTAATGCGTTGTGCGACCCATTCTTTCAGGCCGTAGTGTGCGCCAACCACCAGGCGCTTGGAACCAATGTTATTGCCCATAATTAAAACACTCCGAACAGTTTCAGGCCGAACAAAGCGGTCAGGCTCAAACTGACAGCAAACACAATACCCGCACTTTTGCTGGCTGCGTACTTTTCAGTGCCCACATGCATGTCGAGCACCAGGTAACGAATGCCCGCGGCAAAGTGATGCAGATACGACCAGATCAGGCCGAGCAATACAATTTTGACCAGCGGGCTGCTGACCAGGGATTGCATTTCAAGGAAGGTGAGTTCGGAAGTAATGCTTTTGTCGAAAAGCGGCAGGAGAATGACTGGAAGCGCCAGGAACAGCACAGCGCCACTGACGCGGTGCAAAATAGACAGCTTGCCTGCCAAGGGTAGCCTGTACTTCAGGATTTGTGTGACATGTATGTTCCGGTATTCCGGACGTTTCTTCGCAACAGTGTTTGACATGCTCGTGTTCTTATAAAAGTGATTGGAAAACGGGCTTTTACCCTAGGCCTTCCGGCCTGAATCCTTTAAAAAAACCAATATCGGACAACGATATATTTTGAACCAAATCAGCAAAGCCTTAAAGCGGGAAGTTTTTGATTTTGAGCACCAAATGACGCAAATGCATTCTTTTGCCCGCTAAAGACTTGTATCAATTCAATACAATTCATTCCTGTATGAAAATTTGTCGGTCAAGTACCAGCCACGGCGAAGCTCTACCGGCTTATCAGCATACGTCATTGAAAGGCGCTCGACCAGCAGCAAGGGGGTACCTACCCCAACCTGCAAAATGTCAGCATGCTCCTGCTGTGCACTGACCGCCTTGATGTGCTCGTTGGCCCTCAACATGCGTACATTAAAGCTGCTTTCAAGGAAACCATACAGGGTGGAATTCCACTGCTGAAGACGCTCAAGAGTAAGGCCTTTGTATTGGGAAGCCGGCAACCAGATTTCATCAAAAATACGTGGTACACCATCGAAGCGCATGACACGCTTGACCACAAACACAGAGTCACTGGGTTTGATGTCGAGCAATTTGGCAATTTGCGAACTGGCGCGAACCCGCTCTACGGACAAATAAGTGGATTTGGGCTTTACGCCAGGCTCTTCGTCGGCGGCAAGACGCAAGAACCGATATTCTGACTTGGCCTCGTTGTGCGTGGCAACAAAAGTACCCCGCCCCTGCTTGCGATCAACCAGGTTTTCAGCAGCAAGCTCGTCAATTGCTTTGCGCACCGTGCCCTGACTTACACCATAGCGGGCAGCAAGCTCGGTTTCAGACGGAATAAGCTCACCCGGCTTCCATTCGCCGTCTTGAAGGCTTTTGAGCAGCAAACCTTTGATTTGCTGATAAAGCGGGCTGAACGTTGGATTGACGGGTTGCAAATTGTGTCTCGGTCTTGTTTTTTCGGATTATTGTGTATCTTATATCTTATAGATGACTTTTAGAAGTTAATCCCCTCTAAACCACCAAGTTAGTCAACAAGGTGTCAGCGTTTGGCGCTAAACTATGGCCTTCGATTTTTAATCCTTTGGAGTGTTTGACATGACCAAACCCGCAATGCGAGTTGCCGTTACAGGCGCTGCCGGCCAAATTGGCTACAGCTTGTTGTTCCGTATCGCCAATGGCGACATGCTGGGCAAAGACCAGCCCGTAATTTTGCAGTTGCTGGACATTACCCCCGCCCTGCCCGCAGTGAAGGGTGTGGTCATGGAACTGGAAGACTGTGCATTCCCGTTGCTGCAAGGCGTGGTAATTACAGATGACCCCGCAACCGCTTTCAAAGACGTAGACGTAGCACTGCTGGTTGGCGCACGCCCACGCAGCAAAGGCATGGAGCGCAAAGACCTGCTCGAAGCCAACGGCGCAATTTTCACAGTTCAGGGCAAAGCACTGAACGATAACGCCAAGCGTAGCGTGAAAGTACTGGTTGTGGGCAACCCAGCAAATACCAACGCCTACATTGCACAACAGTCTGCCCCTGATCTGGACCCGAACTGCTTCACCTCCATGCTGCGCCTGGACCACAACCGTGCGTTGAGCCAAGTAGCCGCCAAAACCGGCAAGCCAGTAGCGTCAATCGAGAAGCTGGCAGTGTGGGGCAACCACTCTCCCACGATGTATGCCGACTACCGCTTTGCAACCATTGACGGTGCATCTGTAAAAGACATGATCAATGACCAGGAATGGAACGCCAACACTTTCTTGCCAACAGTGGGCAAGCGCGGTGCCGCCATTATTGAGGCGCGTGGCTTGTCTTCTGCTGCCTCTGCTGCCAATGCTGCGATCGACCACGTTCGTGACTGGGTTCTGGGCACCAATGGCAAGTGGGTAACCATGGGTATTCCTTCTGACGGTTCTTACGGCATTCCTGAAAAAACCCAGTTCGGCTTCCCTGTGACCTGTGCCAACGGTAAGTTTGAAATCGTGAAGGGCCTGGAAATTGATGCATTTAGCCAGGAGCGCATCAACATTACCCTGAACGAACTGATGGAAGAACGCGAAGGCGTGAAGCACTTGCTGGGCAAGTAATTTACGAGCATTTCGTGATAAAAAGGGCCAGCAGAGATGCTGGCCTTTTTTATTTGCATTTGAAAGAACACTGCGAAGGACTACCGCGTGAAGAAGCACAACCTGGATTTGGCAAACATTTCCACAATTTTGTACAGCGAAGACCACGCACAGGTGAACCTGCCGGTGTGTGACCACTACACAGGCCGCCCCAAGTATTTTGAGAAGGCTTTGCAGATTCGCGCCGAAATTGGAGCCTGCTTCGATATTACGCTGGACTTGGAAGATGGTGCTGTAGTGGGCCATGTGACCGAAATTGCAACATGGGCTGCACAAAGCCTGGTCGATTTTTCAGCACGGTATGGCGGCGAAACACGCAGACCGGGCGTTCGACTGCACCCGGTGCAAGACCCTGCGTTTGAACAGGAGTTGCCAATTGTGTTGCGCGAAGGCGTACCTTTACCCGCTTACTTGATGCTACCGAAGCCTGAAAACTTTGACGACGTCAAACTGGCGATTGGCCGTATTCGTGAACAATGCGCCAAGGCGGGCGTTGAAGCGCCACCCATGCACGTGTTGATTGAAACCCACGGAGCTCTGGCGGCTGTACATCAAATTGCTGGCCTTGAAGAAGTTGAGTCACTTTCGTTCGGAATAATGGATTTTATTTCGAGCCACCGGAGTGCAATTCCCAAAACCGCTTTGAATTCGCCGGGTCAATTCGAAAACCCGCTGGTGCGCAGGGCTAAACTTGAAATTTCAGCAGCCTGCCATCGATTTGGCAAAGTGCCTTCGCACAACGTGACCCGCAATATTCGTCAGCCAGAAATGGCGGCCGAGGATGCGACTCGTGCGAAACGCGATTTCGGCTTCACACGAATGTGGAGCATTCATCCGGATCAGATTGTTCACATTGTATCGGCCATGCTGCCCACCGATTCCGAGGTGGATGAAGCCGTGCTGGTATTGACCGAGGCGCAGAAAGCTGAATGGGGGCCGATTCAGATCAAGGGTGAACTGCACGACCGTGCTAGTTACAGATACTTTTTTGAAGTGCTCAATGCGCGATCAAATCGCGGCGGTTAAAAAGATAAAAACTCAAGCCTTGAAGGAAGTGAGCAACACCTTTGCAGCCTCCTCTCGCAGCGGTATCAGCGCCTGATAAGTGTCTGATTTGAACCAGCCGTGGGCTGCATCTAGCGTAGGAAAGCGTATCACCACAATGTCTGTGCAGGAATTTTCAAGCGCCAAATCAAAGGCCTTCACTCCCCTGAAAACCAATTCCGCATTCCAGGCAGCAAGAGTGCCGGGCACTTGGTCCCGATACTCTTGCCACTTGAGTGGATCGATGATGTTGATTTGACCAACCACGTAAGCACTCATAACAGACAACCAGTTTTAGCAGTTGCCCTTTTTAGCTTGCCCGGGCGGGCAATGACCACCGCCATGGCCACCTGGATCAACCACAACGGAACCCGCAGGGGTGTACACTGCACAACTACTCAAAGCAAACATCAATGCCATCATGGAAAACAATGTTTTCATGTTTCATACTTCCTGAATAAAAGAAATCAATCGAATTGAAATATTCCGTATAACGGGTACAACACACTTAGGTTGACTGCTTCTTGCCAGTATGCGTTAAGCACAGCAAGAAGTGCGAGACCACAACCGAATTCTTGCACCAGAGAATCAGGAAAACACTTGAAAAGTACACCGATTACCTTAAAGCTTTATCAGCAAAAGCCTTTTCGAATAATGGCTTGGGCGACACTGGCTTTGCTTGTTTTGGCTGTGGGCATATTTGAACTAATGGGATGGCCCTTTTTGGCAAAACCAGCCGAGCAATGGCTGAGCGAAACACTTGAAAGAGATATTCAACTGACGAAACCGGATGAAAGTGACCCTCGGTTTAAACTGCGCTTGATTGGTGGCATTCGATTGAACTTGAGTCATTTTGAGGTGGGCTCACCTGCCTGGAGCCAGTCGCCTTTTATGGTTAGAGCGGAAAACGTGTCTGTTGGATTGCGCTATGTTGATCTGATCAAGTGGGCCAACACGCCGGAATCTGCCCTGAGAATCAAGTCGCTGACAGCAACATTGCTGAACGGCAATTTCGAGCGCCTGAAAGACGGGCGCGCCTCCTGGCAATTTGCCAAAAACGAACCAGACACAGCGCCTGCTCCTGCTCCGGAGTTTGGTTTCTTGGCCATTCAGAAAGGCCAGATCACCTATCGGGATGAGCCCCTTGATCTTGATCTGGATGCAACACTGAGCCTGCAGGAGGGAGAGATTGGAGCCGATGCGCTAACTGTGATGGCACTGGGTTCGTATCAAGGTAAAAAGCTTGATATCCAACTGAAATCAACCGGTGTGCTGCCTTGGGTGGCCAAGCAAGGCGAGCCAATTCCGGTGGAGTTGAACGTGTCTTTGGGTCGAGCCCGATTGGACTTTAAGGGGAACGCCGCCGACGCGCTGGGCATGCAGCAACTGTCTGGACAGTTTGCTGTAAGCGGATCATCCCTTGCCGCAGCCGGCCAGGCGCTGGGAGTCACTTTGCCGAACACGCCGGCCTTTCGCACCGAAGGTAACTTGGTGCGCGACGCAGACAACTGGCAGGTCAACATCGACAACGCAACAATCGGCAGCAGTCGTTTGAACGGGCGCTTTGTTTATAAAGGTGGCAAAACACAACCCCTTCTGACCGGAGAACTGAAAGGACCATCGCTGGTACTTGCTGACCTGGGCCCTACCGTAGGTGCACCGGCTGAAAAACAAGTTGCGGCGGCCACAAGCAAAGGCAGAGTGTTACCGGACAAACCCTTCGATCTTCCTTCCCTGAGGGCAATGGATGCTGATGTAAAAATTGACATCGACAATCTGGATTTGGGCAGCGAGATATTGAAGCCACTTCGACCCTTGCGGGCACATTTGGCTGTCACTGAGGGTGTCTTGACCATTTCGGACATTCAAGCAAAAACAGCAAAGGGCGAACTTGCTGGCTCGGTGCAATTGGATGGGCGAGAAGATATCGCTATTTGGAATGTGGACCTGAACTGGGCCAATGTGCAGCTTGAGCAATGGCTGAACATACCAAGGCCAGGCAATGAGCCGCCTTATGTAACCGGCACCATGAATGGTGCTGCCAAACTGAGTGGGCAAGGCCGCTCGACTGCTGAAATACTGGGTAGCCTGGCTGGCAATGTGCGAACACAGGTGCGCAATGGCACCGTGTCGCATTTGATCGTTGAGGCTGCTGGCCTGGATGCTGCCGAGGCGCTCGGTGTTTGGTTTCGGGGTGATGACGTGTTGCAAATGACCTGTGCGTTTGCCGATCTGGATGCAAACAATGGCGTACTACAACCCAAGGTATTTGTGATTGATACTCAAGACTCCGCAATGTGGGTCAATGGCAGTATTTCGATGAAAACAGAAGCCTTGAATTTGAGGGTGGTTGTAACACCCAAAGACTTCAGTCCGGTTAGCCTGCGTACGCCTTTACTGATCACTGGCACCATGGGCTCACCCGATGTATCCCTTGAAAAGGGTCCAATTGCGGGCAAGGTGGCTGGCGCGGTGTTGCTGTCGCTGCTAAACCCGTTTGCGGCACTGATTCCATTTTTGGACACAGGTGCGCCCGATTCTGCCGAGAATGCCAACAAAACCGGTTGCTATGATTTGGCGGCGCGCAGTAAGGCCCAGCGAGAGAAAAATTGACCAAAACACTTCACCCCAATAACGCGCACAAAGACGGTTACGATTTCGATGCCTTGGTGTTGACTTACCCTGCCCTGAAAAAATTTGTTAAGCCCAATAACCATGGCCGAAACTCCATCGATTTCGCCTCGCCAGCTGCGGTAAAGGCATTGAATTGCGCACTGCTGAAACACCACTACGGCATCGCACAGTGGAACGTGCCAGAGGGCTACCTGTGCCCGCCGATTCCCGGCAGGGTGGATTACATTCACTATGCGGCAGATTTGCTGTCGAGCTGCGGGATTAAGGCATCGGATTCAAGGCAAGTCAAAATGCTGGACATTGGCACAGGGGCTAATGGCATTTATTCATTGCTGGCAGCAAAAGTATACGGCTGGCACTGCACTGGCAGTGAAATTGACCCGGTTGGCTTGAAAAATCTTGCCTCGGTGCTGGATAAAAACGAGGATTTGAAGCGCCTGATTGATCTGCGCCTGCAGCGGGATAAACGGAAAATATTGGAAGGTGTGATCAAGGCAGGTGAGAAATTTGACCTGAGCGTGTGCAACCCGCCATTTCACGCCTCACAGAAAGAAGCCATAAAAAGCAATCAACGAAAAGTGAATAGCCTGGCTTTTAATCGTGGAGAAAAACCCGGTTCAAAAGCACCTGCAGGCTTGAATTTTGGTGGGCAGAAAAATGAATTGTGGTGCGAGGGTGGGGAAATTGGTTTTCTGCAAACCATGATCAATGAGAGCGCGCAATTTGGTAAACAATGCAGATGGTTTACCACGCTGGTGTCAAAAGCAGAAAATGTATCTCAGGCCAAATGGCACATGCGCAATGCGGGTGCACGGGATATTCTTGAAGTTGAAATGGAACAAGGCAACAAGACCACGCGCATTGTGGCGTGGTCATTTGCCTAGTTGAGCGCTGGACAAACTAGCGGCGGCGACCACCCACCAGCAGCAGGAACGCCCCGGCAACTATTGCACCCACGCCTGCCCACATGGGAACGTTGACCTCTTTTTCCTGATCCACCGTGATCTCGAGTGAACCAATTTTTGCTGCGGTTGACTCTTCGGTGTAGCTAAAGCCCCCGTAGACCAGTCCCAAGGTGCCGGCAACAATCAACAGAATTCCAATCAGTTTGGTGGCTTGCATCTTGTTTTCCTGAATGTTGTGAATGAGAGGGTATTAACGGGCTGCGAACAAGAACGGTATACAAAATAATTTGTAAAACGGAACACTCGATGGACAATGTTCCTGCGCGAGCAGCAAGCGGCTACTTTTTGGCAATGATATACACGGCGTGAACAATGCCGGGAATATAGCCGAGTAAAGTCAAAATGATGTTGATCCAGAAGTGCTTGCCTAGCCCTTCTTGAAGAAACACGCCCAGTGGAGGCAACAAGATGGCGATCAGTATGCGAATAAGGTCCATTGCTTCTCCGGAAAAATAGTTATAAACAAAAATTGTAAGTGTTTTTTATACACGATAAAGACAAATGTTTGTGGCCTTGGGTCGTGCACCACAGCCTGCGTTCTGTTGCAGGCAAAGATTAATCCTGAACCTTTCCACGCAACGCCTTGACCTGTCCCCGAATACTTTTGCCTTCTAGCCTGCGACGTTTTGAACCCAGGGTTGGGCGGGTTTCACGGCGAATCTTGACAGGTTTGGCCACCTCGGCTATCAACTCGTTCAAGCGCGCTAGCGCATCAATTCGATTTTGCTCTTGGCTGCGCGTGGTTTGAGCCTTGATGACAATAACGCCGTCTTTGGTCAAACGTTGGTCTTGCAGAGCCAGTAATTTTTCCTTGATGAATTCAGGCAAAGAAGATGAACGAATATCAAAACGCAAGTGAATGGCACTGGACACTTTGTTGACATTTTGACCACCCGCGCCTTGGGCGCGAATGGCAGTGAATTCGACATCAGATTCGGTCAGGGTGGGTGGCGTGTATGACATGTTGCTAGCTGCCTTTATTTAAACGCCAAACCGTAGACCTGCTAATACCCAAACCTTCAGCCACCTTATTGACCTCGCCACCGACCAGGCTTAATGCCTGACGGACAATACTTGAACGCTCAGACATAGGTGCCCTGCTATAGGCCAAGGCCAAGGCGTTCATATTATTCATCGTATCGGGTGTATTGTTTTGCTGCAAATGTGGCGTCGTCGAATTTTCCAGGCCCACGAGCAAGTCTGGAAACCAAGTGCGCCAGGACGACAGATCACTTTCTTGCAACATCAACACCGCCGCCCTGCGACACACATTCTTCAGTTGACGGATATTGCCGGGCCAAGGCAAGGATTGAAGAACCGGCAAAGCCAGTTGAAGAAACCCATCAAATTTGGATTTGCTGACACGCACTGGCGTAGTCCTCAAAAAGTACCCGGCCAATTCGCCAATGTCTTCGGCACGTTCTCGCAATGGCGGGATATGAATCAGCATTTCATTCAAGCGAAAATAAAGATCTTCCCGAAAACGCCCTTCTTCAACGGCTTGCTGCAAATTCACGTTGCTGGCGGCCAGCAGCCGGAAATCAACCTTGCGGGAGGAGGCTGACCCAATTCGGCGCACTGTGTTGTCCTCGAGAATACGCAACAAACGCGTTTGAAAAGCCAAGGGCATGTCACCAATTTCATCGAGAAACACAGTGCCACCCTGCGCGCTTTCAAACATGCCCGCGCGCCCACCTTTCACGGCACCTGAAAATGCACCCTCTTCATAACCAAACAGCTCGCTTTCCAAAAGGCTTTCGGTGAGCGATGCACAATTGATTGCGACGAAAGGTTTGCCCGCACGTGGGCTGGCGCTGTGGATGGATTGGGCCACCAACTCCTTGCCCACGCCGGTTTCACCCTGAATTAGTACGGAAAAATCGATACTGCCACACAGGCGAATCGTATTGCGCAGCTTTTCAACTGCCCGGCTATTGCCGATAAGGTCTTGTTCGGTGTGGTACGTGTAAGCCTGGCTGTTTCTGCGCACTCCGCCAGTGGCCTTGGCACTGGCTAGCCGTATGGCTTCCTCAAAAGCTTTTACAACACCTTGCCGGGAATAAATCAGAATGGCTTCCAGTCCCATTTCCTGAGCAATTTCAGTGACCAAGCCCGACCCCACCACCACCTTCACGCCCAACTGGGCCAATTCCCGCACAGCGCGACGCGCGTCCTCCGGTGTGCGATAGGTTCGGGTACTCAAGGGCACATCAAACGCTCGGGCAAACTGCTCCAGCTCATCAAACGAATGTTCGTAACTGACCAAGCCCACTGCGGCAGACGCTTTTCTGGCAGATGCCAAGGCTTGCATTACATCAAAACCGTCCGTACGAATAATGACCAGCGGCGCCTCAAGCTGGTTCTGCAAGAATGCGCCGTTTGAACCTGCGGCGATGAATACATCGGCCGTGTCGGTGTAGTAACGGTTGCGTGCGTAGGCCAAGGCATCTTCATAGGCCTTGGGCACCAACTCAATATTGGCTGAACCACTGTAATCGCGGGCGATCTCCCTCAATGTACCAGCCAATGCACTGATGCTGAACACCACAATTCTGGGTTTCATTCAAAACACCTTTAGTTTCATTTGAAACATAAAACCGTTTCATTTTACACAAATATGTTTCAAAACACCATCAAATTATTCTTGCAATTACTTGATATTAGCGCGACAAATTATTGATCTTATTTGAATATTCCATTATTTTTTTTGACTGGCACGAACCCTGCACTACAAGGAGCATACAACAAGGAGAACACCATGACCCAACATTCCGCAGGCGCCCGTTTTCGCCAAGCAGTGAAAGAAGAACAACCTTTGCAAGTGATTGGCGCAATCAATGCCAATCACGCACTGCTGGCCAAGCGTGCCGGCTTCAAAGCCATTTACCTGAGCGGCGGCGGCGTGGCGGCCGGTTCGCTGGGTTTGCCCGACCTGGGCATTTCTGGATTGGATGACGTACTGACTGACGTGCGTCGAATTACCGATGTATGTGACACCCCCTTGCTGGTGGATGTCGACACTGGCTTTGGCTCATCAGCCTTCAATATCGCCCGCACCACCAAGGCGATGATGAAAGCCGGTGCTGCCGCAATGCACATTGAAGACCAGGTGGGCGCCAAACGCTGCGGCCACCGCCCCGGCAAGGCAATTGTGACTCAGGCTGAAATGGTAGACCGCATCAAGGCCGCCGTGGACGCGCGTGGTTCAGACGATTTCGTGATCATGGCCCGCACCGATGCACTGGCGGTTGAAGGGTTGCAGTCTGCAATCGACCGTGCCTGCGCTTGCGTAGAAGCTGGCGCCGACATGATTTTCCCGGAAGCAATGACCGAACTGAGCATGTACCAGCAGTTTGTGGATGCTGTGAAGGTGCCAGTATTGGCCAACATCACTGAATTTGGCTCAACACCGCTGTTCACCACAGAAGAATTGAAAGGTGTGGGCGTGGGCTTGGTGCTGTACCCCTTGAGCGCCTTCCGTGCCATGAACAAAGCCGCGCAAAACGTATATGAAGCTGTTCGCCGCGATGGCACCCAGAAGAACGTGCTGGACACCATGCAAACCCGCATGGAGCTGTATGACAGCATTGGCTACCACGACTTCGAGCAGAAACTGGACGCCCTTTTTCAGCAGAAATAACTTCAAGAAAACACAATAAACATTTGTTATAAAAACATTATTTTTGACAGGAGACAGCAATGTCTGAGCAACAAACAACAACCCCAGGCTTCAAGCCAAAGAAATCTGTAGCCCTTTCAGGCACCGCCGCTGGCAACACAGCATTGTGTACAGTGGGCCGTACCGGCAACGACCTGGCTTACCGTGGTTACGACATTCTGGACTTGGCCACCACGACCGAGTTCGAAGAAATTGCTTATTTGCTTGTACACGGCAAGCTGCCCACCGTGGCTGAACTGGCCGGCTACAAACTGAAACTGAAAGCCTTGCGCGGCATTCCTGCAGGCGTGAAGCAAGCGCTGGAAGCCCTGCCCCCATCCGCCCACCCCATGGACGTAATGCGCACTGGTGTTTCCGTGTTGGGCTGCCTTCAGCCTGAAAAGGACGACCACAACCACCCCGGCGCCCGCGACATCGCGGACAAACTGATGGCCAGCCTGGGCAGCATGCTGCTGTACTGGTATCACTACAGCCACAACGGCAAGCGCATTGAAGTGGAAACTGATGATGATTCTATCGGTGGCCACTTCCTGCATTTGCTGCACGGCGAAAAGCCACGTGACAGTTGGGTCAGTGCCATGCACACCTCGTTGATTCTGTATGCAGAACACGAATTCAATGCATCCACATTCACCAGCCGCGTTGTGGCTGGAACCGGTTCCGACATGTATTCCGCCATTTGCGGTGGCATTGGTGCCTTGCGTGGTCCCAAGCATGGTGGCGCTAATGAAGTGGCGTTCGAGATTCAAAAGCGTTACGACAACCCGGATGAAGCAGAGGCCGATATTCGCGCCCGCGTTGAACGCAAGGAAGTGGTGATCGGCTTTGGCCACCCTGTGTATACGGTAAGCGACCCCCGCAACGTGGTGATCAAGAAAGTGGCTGAGGACCTGTCCAAAGAACAGAACAACATGAAGATGTACAACATCGCCGAACGCCTGGAAAGCGTGATGTGGGAAATCAAGAAAATGTTCCCGAACCTGGACTGGTTCAGCGCCGTGAGCTACCACATGATGGGCGTGCCCACTGCCATGTTCACCCCCCTGTTCGTGATTGCCCGCACTTCCGGCTGGAGCGCCCATGTGATTGAGCAGCGCATCGACGGCAAGATCATTCGCCCAAGCGCCAACTACACTGGCCCCGAAGACCAGAAATTTGTACCCATCAAGGATCGTAAATAATCCATGAACACTCAATTTCGTAAAAACTTGCCCGGCACCCAGCTTGACTTCTTCGACACCCAGGCGGCTGTTGATGCAATCGAGCCTGGCGCGTGGGACAAACTGCCCTACACCAGCAAGGTTCTGGCTGAGCAGCTGGTGCGCCGCTGTGAACCTTCTTCGCTGACTGACAGCCTGAAACAATTGATCTACCGCAAGCGCGACCTGGATTTTCCCTGGTACCCAGCGCGCGTGGTGTGCCACGACATTCTGGGCCAAACCGCTTTGGTGGATTTGGCAGGCCTGCGCAACGCGATTGCAGACCAAGGCGGCGACCCATCGCTGGTGAACCCGGTTGTGCCCACGCAATTGATCGTGGACCATTCACTGGCCGTGGAATGTGGTGGCTTTGATCCCGATGCATTCCAGAAAAACCGCGACATTGAAGAACGCCGCAACGAAGACCGTTTCCATTTTATTAACTGGACCAAAACTGCGTTCAAGAATGTGGATGTGATTCCAGCGGGCAACGGCATCATGCACCAGATCAATCTGGAAAAAATGTCGCCGGTGGTGCAAGTTCGCGACGGCGTAGCTTTCCCAGACACCTGTGTGGGCACAGACAGCCACACGCCACACGTGGATGCGCTGGGCGTAATCTCGATTGGTGTGGGTGGTCTGGAAGCTGAAACCGTGATGCTGGGTCGTGCATCGATGATGCGCCTGCCCGACATTGTGGGTGTTGAATTGACTGGCAAGCGCCAGCCCGGCATTACCGCAACCGACATCGTGCTAGAACTGACTGCGTTTTTGCGCAAAGAGCGCGTGGTGGGTGCGTACATCGAATTCTTCGGTGAAGGCGCCAACAGCCTGACGATTGGCGACCGGGCGACCATTTCCAACATGACCCCGGAATACGGCGCCACCGCCGCAATGTTCTACATCGACGAACAAACCATCGACTACCTGAAGCTGACCGGCCGTGAAGACGAGCAGGTAAAGCTGGTTGAACACTACGCCAAGCACACTGGCTTGTGGGCCAGCAAAATGACTGGTGCCGAATACGAGCGCGTGTTGACCTTCGATTTGAGCAAAGTGGTGCGCAGCATGGCTGGCCCGTCGAACCCGCATGCCCGCGTGGCCACCACGGATTTGGCAGCCAAAGGCATTGCAGGCAACCTGGACGCGGCACGCGCACAGGAAGCTGAAGGCCTGATGCCAGATGGCGCTGTAATTATTGCTGCCATTACCAGCTGCACCAACACCAGCAATCCGCGCAACGTCGTTGCTGCAGCTTTGTTGGCCCGCAAAGCCAATGAGTTGGGCTTGGTGCGCAAACCTTGGGTAAAGTCATCTTTCGCCCCAGGCTCCAAAGTGGCCGAGTTGTATTTGAAAGATTCAGGCCTGTTGCCTGAACTGGAAAAGCTGGGCTTTGGCATCGTAGCGTTTGCCTGCACCACCTGCAACGGCATGAGTGGCGCGCTTGACCCGAAAATTCAACAGGAAATCATCGACCGCGATTTGTACGCCACGGCCGTGCTTTCCGGCAACCGCAACTTCGATGGACGAATTCACCCGTATGCCAAGCAGGCATTCCTGGCCAGCCCACCGCTGGTGGTGGCCTACGCGATTGCTGGCACCATTCGCTTTGACATTGAACGCGATGTGCTAGGTGTGGTTAACGGGAAAGAAATTCGCCTGAAAGACCTGTGGCCAAGCGACGAAGAAATTGATGCGATTGTGAATGAATTCGTAAAACCTTCCCAGTTCCGCGAAATCTACATTCCGATGTTCGACTTGGGTGCCATTGAAGAAGCAAAAAGCCCGCTGTACGACTGGCGCCCACAAAGCACCTACATTCGCCGCCCACCCTACTGGGACACCGAGGGTCAAGGTGCATTGGCAGCAAGACCACGCACCTTGAAAAACATGCGCCCGCTGGCGGTGCTCGGTGACAATATTACGACCGACCACCTGAGCCCATCCAACGCGATCATGATGAACAGCGCTGCTGGTGAGTACCTGCACAAAATGGGTTTGCCGGAAGAAGACTTCAACAGCTATGCCACGCACCGTGGTGACCATTTGACCGCGCAACGTGCCACCTTCGCCAACCCTACCCTGCAAAACGAAATGGTTCGCGATGCAGACGGCAAAGTGAAAAAAGGCTCACTGGCCCGCATCGAACCTGAAGGCAAGGTAACGCGCATGTGGGAAGCGATTGAAACCTACATGGACCGTGGCCAACCTTTGATCATTATTGCAGGTGCAGATTACGGTCAAGGGTCATCACGTGACTGGGCTGCCAAAGGAGTTCGCCTGGCTGGCGTGGAAGCAATTATTGCCGAAGGCTTTGAGCGCATTCACCGCACCAACCTGATTGGTATGGGCACCCTGCCCCTGGAATTCAAGGCAGGCGACACACGCCACACCTACAACATTGATGGCACGGAAGTGTTTGAAGTGGTGGGTGAACGCAGCCCACGCGCAACCCTGACTGTGGTGATGACCCGCAAGAATGGTGAACGCGTTGAATTCCCTGTGACTTGCCGTTTGGACACTGCTGAAGAGGTTTCGATTTACGAGGCTGGCGGAGTTTTACAGCGTTTCGCGCAAGACTTCCTTGAAGGAACAGCTGCATGAGCAACAAAAACTCACAGCAACTGAAAGTACCCGCCACGTACATGCGTGGCGGCACCAGCAAAGGTGTGTTTTTCAGATTGCAGGATTTGCCGGCAGCCTGCCAGAAACCGGGCGAGGCACGCGACAAGCTGCTGATGCGTGTCATCGGCAGCCCCGACCCCTATGGCAAGCAAATTGACGGCATGGGTGGTGCTACATCAAGCACCAGCAAAACCGTGATTCTGAGCAGAAGCAGCAAACCCGATCACGATGTGGATTACCTGTTTGGACAGGTTTCAATCGACAAAGCCTTTGTGGACTGGAGCGGCAATTGCGGCAATTTGTCCTCCGCGGTAGGTTCTTTCGCCGTGGCCAGCGGTCTGGTAGAGCCCGCACGCGTTCCACAAAACGGCACTTGTGTAGTGCGCATTTGGCAAGCCAACATTGGTAAAACCATCATTGCGCATGTGCCAATCACCGACGGACTTGTTCAGGAAACTGGCGACTTTGAACTGGATGGGGTTACTTTCCCCGCGGCTGAAGTTCAACTGGAGTTCCTGGACCCGGCCGATGAAGGCGAAGATGGTGCTGGCGGCAGCATGTTCCCCACTGGCAACCTGGTGGACGACCTGGAAGTACCGGGCGTCGGCACACTGAAAGCCACTTTGATCAATGCGGGCATTCCAACCATTTTTGTAAATGCCGACAGCATTGGCTACACCGGCTGCGAGCTGCAGGACGACATCAACAGCGACCCCAAGGCACTGGCCATGTTCGAAACCATCCGTGCCCACGGTGCGGTGAAAATGGGCTTGATCAAACACGTGGATGAGGCGGCCAAACGCCAACACACACCCAAAGTGGCCTTTGTTGCACCACCGAAAACCTACACCAGTTCAAGTGGCAAAGTAGTTCAAGCCGAGGGCATCGACCTGCTGGTGCGCGCCATGAGCATGGGCAAATTGCACCATGCCATGATGGGTACTGCTGCCGTTGCCATTGGCACAGCTGCTGCAGTGCCGGGCACCTTGGTGAATTTGGCGGCGGGTGGCAGTGAAAGAGAAGCCGTTCGCTTTGGCCACCCAAGCGGTACCTTGCGTGTTGGAGCCCAAGCCGTGCTTGAAAACGGCCAGTGGGCGGTGAAAAAGGCAATTATGAGCCGCAGCGCGCGCGTATTGATGGAAGGTTGGGTTCGCATACCCAACGATACGTTTTAAGTAATGGAACCAAGCTGATAAAGCTTGCCACTACATGCACTTCAGTTTTTTTTGGTGCAATGCCGAAAACTGAAGTGCGATTTTACAATCCCTGAAACTGTAGCTATGGGCAAAAGAGTGAGCAAGTACTCACGTCCCCCCACCCCTCTTTCTGATTACGTAACTCCGCCCAAATTATCCTCGTGGCTCCAAAAAAATAGAACGGAGTCCCCACCATGTTTCGCGCAGTTGCAAGCCACAGCAGTGCTCAAATCGCCATGTCAGCAGGCAGCAATGCCTTGGGAAGAAGCGGCTCAGGCTCAGCATCCACCAAGATAATTGGCCCCCTGGCCAGCAAGCTCAAAGACATTCGGCAAAATACCCATGCGAATTTGAAGCTCCAGTTGCAGAAAAGCTTGCCCCCGCTGAAGTTTGAACAGGCCAGCGAATTGGCTGAACAGATTGAAACTGCTGAACCTGATTTCAACCAACTTCATGCCCGTGTAGAGGAATTTGTTCAACGTAACAAGAATGACCCCGAGGCAATAGTCAGTGCACTGAAATATTTGAATAGCCAACTCATGATATTGAGTACTGCGGAAAGGCAGATGAAGGCCCAAGATGCCCAGACGACACAATCGCTGATGCGAGGGCTGAAAACCTTGATCGACAACTCGGCAAGCCGGGGAGAATCTATTATTCAAAGACTGTCGAATACCAAAATTTCTCCGGTATTTACTGCCCACCCTACCAATTTCAACAAACCTCAGGCCAGTGAAATTGTTCTTTCTCAACTTGAAAATATTGCTAGCCCCCGAGGCAATGCAAAAGTCTGCCAAGAGCTATGGGAAATTCAAGGGGTACGAGAATTGAAACCTACCGTGCAAGACGAGGCCAATCAGTTCTCTGCCAATATCAGGCACCTGCACAGTTCTGGCCGCACCATTCACGAACAGATCAACCAACAGCTCTCGGGACTACCCAATAATTTGAAACTGTCGAAACCCTTGGTTGAAGCGGGTAACTGGGTTGGAGGTGATCGGGATGGCAACCCGAATATTGATGCAACCGTGCTAAAGGACGTGGTCAAAACCCTGAGCACGGCAGCGTTTGAGTACTTTGAACAAGAAATTGGCAAAGAGAACAATACCCAAACAGGCAGCCTGTGCAACCTGCTTTGCAAATCTGGGCATTCGGAATCACTTGGTCTGATTCGGGAAAAACTGGCGCGAACCCGAACACATTTGGTGGGCAACAGTCCATTGCCAATTCAAGGCGATTTGTACCTGAACGCAAATGAACTGGTACATGATCTTGAATCTTTGAGCATTGCCAGTTTGAATACTCAAGAAAAAGCGGCCGTTCAAGAGAAACTGGATTTGCTGAAACTGGATGCAGACAGCATCGGGTTTCACGGTGCCAGCACCGATATTCGGCAAAACAGCGCCATGAATGAAAAAACAGTCGGTGAATTGTTGAGAAGGTCTGGCGGCCCAAGCAATTACGAAAGCCTGGGAGAAATTGAAAAGCAGACCTTGTTGACCAACTTGCTGCTCAACAACAAAACTGTACTGAGCGATGCACCTATTGAGGGTCAAAGCGAGAATGCCGAATTTGATCGCGAAATAGCATTGATCAAAAGTTACAAAACCATTCACGACAGTTACGGGCCGCAGGCACTGAAAAACTGCATTACGGCCAACACAGAAACCATGAGCGACATGCTTGAAGTGATGCTGCTGCTGAAACACGCAGGCCTGGCCGATGAGCAAGGCATCAAGATGAATGTTGTCCCCCTGATTGAAACTGTGAATGACCTGCACAACGGCCCGGCCATTTTGAACAGCATGCTGAACAACCCATGGTACCGTCAGGCGCTTCAAGCCAGCGGCAATCAGCAACAAATCATGGTGGGCTATTCCGACAGCAATCGATTGGATGGACCACTCGCCTCGAGTTGGGCCGTGTATGAAGGTACAGCCAAGATGCTTGAAGTAGCGGAGCAGCGCGGCGTGAGTTTGCATGTGTTTCATGGCCGAGGCGGCACAGAAGCCAGGGGCTCAGGCGATTCTTATGCGCAGGAAATCAAATCAAGCAACGGCGCCAGCTTGCTGACCGGCATGCGTCAAACCGAGCAAGGTGAAGAAGTGCCAGCAAAATATGGCACAAAAACAATGTCGCAATCCAACCTGGCAGACATGGTGGGCTCAACGCTTGAGACTATGGCAATTGGCAAAGACCAACAAATTGCAAAATACGCCAGCACCATGGAAAAACTTGCTCAACATGCACGCAACCACTATGAAAGCCTGTACTCCAATCCTGAGCTTCCCCATTTTTTTCAAAGCAGTACACCGATTGAATTTGTCGGTAAATCCAATGCTGGCAGCCGCCCTGCCTCGCGCGCAAACACGGCTGGGGGCGGCCTCAACCTTGACAAACTGCGGGCCATACCTTGGGTGGGTTCGTGGTATCAATCGGGAAGCGCAATGCCCGCATTTTTTGGCACAGGCAGCGCACTGAAAAACTTCATCGATCAACCGGCTGGTGCCAACACCACACCCGCACAACGAACTGCACAACTACAAACCATGTATCAGGAATGGCCTTTCTTTAAAAGCTTTATTGACAGAACCGCCACCGCCATGGAAAAAGCGGACATGAAAATTGCCCAAGAGTATGCAAAGTTGGCACCGGTTCAATCGCAAGGCGTGTTTGAGGCGATCAAGAATGAATATGAACTGACAAAAGAAATGATCTTGAGTATCAAACAAAGCAACGACTTGATGGATCACAATCCCGTTGATGCGGAAATACTTGCTGTGAAAAAACCGTTGACACAGGCGGCCCACGCCATGCAAATTGGATTGCTCAAGGCCCACCAGCAAGCTGGCCCCGAGATTCAAGAAAGACTGATCAAACCTATTGTGATGTCGATGCAGGCAATCGCCAGTTCCAACCGCTTTGGTTAAACTGAACCGCCCGCATGAATGGGTGGGCGTTTGCCTGCCCATGGCTTGGCCTGCTCAAGCTGGGCAGCCAGGCTAAGCAACACATTTTCCTCACCAAAACGGCCAGTGAACATCATGCCCACTGGAATGCCTTGCGCATTCCAGTGTAAAGGCACACTCATGGAGGGTTGACCCGTGACGTTGGCCGGCATGGTTTGGGAACAGTACTGATACACGCGCCTCCCCGCTTTCAACACAAAATCTTTTCGCTTGGCGATAAAACCAATTGGCAAATAGCTAAGTGCCTTCAATTCAATCATTTCTTGCGGGGTTGGGCGAAGGCCTCCAACTGCAATTGGCAATTCGCCCAAGGTACTGGTCAACAGCGCATCGTAGGGTTCGAAAAATGTCATCCACTGGCGAGAAAACTGCGCCATGGTCCACACCGCATTGGCCACATCACCACCATTAAAACTGCGACCCAATTTCATCAATGCCCATGTCCGTGCCTCAAAATCAGCCGCCTTGCCTTTTCTTCCCAACACGCGCTCACCTTCTTTCAAGGTAGCAGCCATTTCTGAACACACCAACACGGTGTAGGCGTAAATAAATTCTTCCTTGTGAATAGGCAGGCGAACTTCTTCACAGGTGTGGCCAAGGCTTTCAAGCAACTTGACTGTTTCAAGCACACCTGCCTGGCAATCAGCATGCAGGGTTTCACCCAAGGCGGGGTCCAATGAATAGGCGATTTTCAATTTCTTGGGCTTTGCTTCAATTGCAGCGGCATAAGTTTTTGCCGGCGGCGCAATGCGCAACAGTTGGCCGGGGTAGTTGCCTTGCAAGCAGTCCAGCATGTGCGCAGAATCCCGTACAGTGCGCGAGACCACATGCTCAGCAATGAAACCAAACCAGCCATCGGGCAGGTCGGGGCCAGAGGGCACACGCCCCCGCGTGGGCTTCAAACCAAACAAGCCGGTACACGATGCGGGTACGCGAATTGAACCGCCTCCGTCGCTTGCGCTGGCCATGGGTACAATACCCGCCGCAACGGCAGCCGAAGCACCGCCACTGGAGCCACCAGGGCTGCGCAGTGGATCCCAGGGGTTACGACATGGCCCAGTCAGCTCAGGTTCAGTGGAAGGGGTAATACCAAATTCCGGCGTGGCAGTTTTACCAAAAATATTCAGACCCGCCCGCTTGAATCGCTTTACATATTCTGAATCTTCGGAGGGCACAAAGCCTTTGTAGAAACGGCTTCCGCTGCTCATCTCGACACCGGCATAACTGGCAATCAAGTCTTTCAATAGAAATGGAACGCCTGCAAAGGACCCCTCGACAGTTTCTTTGGCGCGCGCACGTGCAATGTCGTACATGGGACGAATTACTGCATTAATGCGTGGGTTTACTTTTTCCGTGCGAGCAATGCTCTCCTCGAGCAATTCAGCCGCGCTCACCTCACCTTTTTTGATTAACTCGGCAAGACCAAGGGCGTCGAACTGGTCATATTCTTTGAAACCTGCCATTTTTATTGTGTCTCCGAAAAACTTGGGTAGCAATTTATGTAAGTGAATATCTTACCCCACTCAGGTAATACCCACCCGGATTAGAAAGAGGAAGAATAAGGCATCCAAAATTTTAATTGCGTTGGCTGCATCACATGAAACCACTGCTTATCGCTTGTGTAGTATTCAGCGACTACCCCATAAAAACAATGGCTTACCAACGCTTCCTGAGTAGCCTGGGCGAAAAATGTGTCCATTCATTTCGCAGCCTTGAGCCTGATTTCAGCGAACTTTCACACGCGAAGCTTGTTATCTGCGACATGAATATCATGCAAGAATTTGAAGAAGGCGCGTTGAGCAAGCTGGAGAACACTTTCCCCACAGCCAATATTCTTTTTCTTGAAGAAGACCACGGCGACATGTTTGTGAAGTTTTCAAATCACAGGGACATTTGCCGCCTGGGCAAACTTGCTGAAATCAATGTAATTCACTCAACCTTGAAAGAACTGCTTCTACAGGTCAACCGAAAACCAAAAAAAAACCAGCGTCCCCGAAAAGAGCGGATTGAACACACGTAAAAAAGCCACCCGAAGGTGGCTTTTTTATGACTGTGTTCGGCATTATGTAGCAGGTGAACAAATCAAGGGCCCCACTTCGGGGCCTTTTCAATCCCTCTTTTTCCCTACACTTAGAGCAAAGCCCAGTGCGGCTTTTACTCTGATTGAAGAAAGAAAAATGGCGGATAACCTCACACTTTACGGACTCAAACATAAAAAAGCTCGGCTGCTTGGCCAACGGGTTCGGATAGTTCAACAGATGAAACCTCTTCTTGCGAAGATATCGGAATTGCAGGCTCAACTTTCCGCATTTGAGTCCGAGTGCCGAGTAATTGAGGAACAGGTAGCGGTCCTGACAAACACTCTGGAGGTCCTTGGCTCCTCTCAAAGTGTTGAGGCGGTAAAAGACTGTGCTAAATGGGCTAACGGGCGGCGACGTGGTTCATTCAAGACGGAGCTTCTTAAAGCTTTACATCAAACAGATGTGCCACAGACCACGCGTGAAATAGCCATAACGATTGGCAAGGCGCTTGGGCTTGATACTGACGACCCTGTCGTGTGGAATAAGCTTCGCCATCAGACGAAGGACTACCTCAACTTGCTAAAAAAGAGTGGCGACGCAGTTCTACTTCAATCTAACCAAGCTATAGGTGGGTCACTGTGGCAAAGACCCTAGGCTTGCGAGAGGTCCGCCCGGCGCATTGCAACGCCCTTCTGAATAGGTACGCCACAGCACTGGGTGAATTGCACTATTGGTCGCAAGACCCCGAAACCCTGCCACAGGCAGAGGATGCGAGGAAGCGGGTCGAATTGTTGGCTGGCAGCTTGATTATTTTCGGTCTGTCACCCGAAGCAGTGACGGCCAAAAGGTACACGCCGCCAAACACCCGACTAATCGGCGCGGCCTTAGACCGTGTTGTGCTCAAGCCTCTTAAGCTGGGCCAGACACTCACCCTTGGTGAAATGGTTGCCGTGTGCCTAGCCCACAATGGATTGGCCAACGCCAAGACTGAGCGACAACTACGACAAGTCGAACTGGATATTGCACAACGTCTTGCACGCCACGTTGCCCAGGGGCTGGTCATACAAAGGGGTGAACATTACCAGTTCTTAAATCAGCGGCAGTCACGATAGCAGGGTTGCGCTTTTTGTTGCCCTGCCAATACTTGGCAAAGCTTCGAGAAGGTTCGTTCCTCATCAGCTTTTGCCCAACCAGCCGAAATTGGAACCCATTGCTTGTTCGTCGCCAGTCTTCCCGAAAGACGATTTCATTGGCGTAGAGGTCGATGTGCTTCTGAGCCAGCTTGTGAATTTGACCGTCCACCAGACGACGCATTCTTGAGAAGAATGACTCGGCCTGGTTTTGGTTGATACCGTCGTCACTCTGGTACTCCTCCTCGTGGTTGACCACTTCATGGATGTAATCCGGGTGCTTGGAAAGCGCCGAATAGGCATTGTGACCGTCTGTAAAGACATGGGAGCCTGGTCGCACATAGCGCTCCACGGCTGCCTGTACATCCTCAGGGTTCTCGGATTTCAAAATGACTGTGATGCTGCGGTCAGCGCCTCGGGCAAAATCCTTGGAACGCTGTCGCAATGCCAGCACAACGCATTTCAGTGGGTTTTGGTTGGGTTCAAGCCGCAGGTCTTTGCGGTCGGTCTTCTTGTTTGCTTTGCGTACAGCTGTCTTGAGGTAGCCCCCGTCAATTTCAACGACTCCTTCCAGGGGGTTCAAGATTCGTTCCTTGAACAAGGTGTCACGCACCTTTTGAAGCAACACATAGGCGGTCTTGTAGGACACACCAATCTCGCGACACATTTGGAGCGCAGACAGCCCTTTTACGCTGTTGACGAAGAGCACGATGGCCGCCAGTAAGGTCCGCAGTGGCAGTTTGTGGGAGTTGAACACCGTGCCCGATGTCAGAGAGAAAAAGCCATGGCAGTGCTTACAGCGCCAGCGGCCTGGAACTGACTTACCATCCATACCAACCTTGGTCCCTTTGAAGAATTGGTGTGTGTCGAAAACGGAGCAGCGCGGGCACGCCTGTTTGGTTTTGCTGCCCCATCTGAATTCACAAAAAGTGCGAAACACCTTGTTATCAGACCAGCTGAACACGTCATTCAGACTGATAGTGCGTGCCTTTGGCGACAGCAGGAAATGCTGCCCTTTCAATTTTGTGCCTCTGCGCCCCATGACGCGTTATCCTTGGAGTTGCTCTCAAGGGGTTTAGGCACTAAAAACTGACCAAACTCAGAGGTGAATCTATTGATTCGTAAATGAAGAATAAACCTCATATATGAGGAATAAAGAACAAAAAAATTTGACAGACTAAAGGTCTTCCCAATGTATTGGGCCTGAGTGCTTCGTTCGAGGCAGGATGAAGGCCGACCCCAAATGACGAAACATGAAAGACAAGCCCGAGTGGTGCTTCGTAGCATCATGGCCAGGCAGGATGTCACATATAAAGAGCTCGCGAGAAAGCTGGAGATGTACGGCTCAGAGCTTGACCACAAGGCCTTGAGTACCAAAATCAACCGAGGCAAATTCCAGTTTGCCTTCTTTATCCAGTGCCTCGATGCTTTGGGCCAGATTGATAAGCTAGACAGACTCATGACCAAATAAAATACTGTTCAAAACAACAGTATATTGGTTCCAAAGCGCCAGGGCAAATTACTTCTGAGCCGCTTTCCAACCCTCAAAGCCGTCCTGAAGAATCAAAACGTTCTCATATCCCAGTAGCCGTAGTGCAAACCCACTCTGTGCGGACAGGGAACCCGTGTTGCAGTAGATGAGCACTGGTTTGTCCTTTGGAATCTCCGAACGCCTGCTCACCACTTGTCTCCATTCGATGTTGGTCGCACCAGGGATGCGCCCCTTCTCAAACTGTCCGGCGTCTCTTGCGTCGATGATAAAGAACTTGGCCAGGTCTTCTTTGGGTATCTGCTTGGGCTGGATTGTGCCCCCGCTGTATTCAACAAACTCCAGATAGCCGTTCAGGGTGTCGGCCAGTTTGCCGTCATCCTGCGCGTTTGCGGCTTGCATACCAATTACGAGGGCGGCGCTTACAATGATTGCTGAGAGTTTATTCAAGATGTCTCCTGATGTGGACGGGCGATATTGTTCTCTATATGATTAAGTAATCATACATGAGGTTTTATGATGTCCGAAGCAGTAGTTCGATTGTTATCGTTTGGCGCAATATTCGTTGTTGTGGGCTTTCTTGAGTGGAAGTACCCCTTCCGAACGCTTTCGCATAGAAAAGGCTTTCGTTGGCTAAACAATTTCGGAGTCTTGGTGGTGGACTCAATCGCCGTTCGGCTTCTTCTGCCCATTCTTGCTGTGGGCGTGGCGGAGCATGTTTACTCCCAGCAATCAGGGTTGTTTGGCTTGCTTGAGCTGCCTTTGTGGTTCGCAGCCCCTTTGGGCTTCCTGCTGCTTGACTTGGCCATCTATGCCCAACACTGGGCCTCTCACAATGTGCCCCTGTTATGGCGGTTGCATCGCATGCACCATGCGGACCTGGACTTTGATATGTCTACAGCCCTGCGGTTTCATCCGATTGAAATCGTAGGCTCCATGATTTACAAAATTGCCGTTGTTTGGGCCTTGGGTATTCACCCAATGGTCGTCATGGTTTTTGAGGTGATTCTCAACGGTACAGCGCTGTTCAATCACGCCAACTTCTCCATACCGGCCAAGGCTGAGAGGGTGCTTAGATGGTTTGTGGTTACACCGGACATGCACCGTGTGCACCATTCGATTTGTCCCGAGGAAACCAATTCAAATTACGGCTTTAATTTCCCATGGTGGGACCGATTGTTTGGCACTTACGTGGCAAAACCGAAAGAAGACGCTCAAACTATGCCAATTGGCATTGAGCTATTCAGGCAAGAGGGCGACTCCAGCCTTCCCAAAATGCTGATTCAGCCGTTTGTTTCGGGACGCTGATACCTGTTTTTTCTATTTCTACAATCCTTCAAGAACCGCATAAACAAAGCAGGTGAGACCTACTGGTGTTCACCTGCTACATAATGACGACTGTGTTGTTACAACTTGGCGGGCCTACTTATGCCGCCAATTCAGCCTTGTTTGCAATGTCCACAAATTCCTTGATTTGATCAAAGTTCATGTAACGATAAACTTCACCAGACACATTGCCCAGCATTTTCACTTGCTCCATGTACTCTTCCACTGTCGGGATCTTGCCCATCAGTGCACACACGGCAGCCAGTTCGGCCGAGCTGAGATACACGCGGGTGTCAATACCCAGGCGGTTTGGAAAGTTACGTGTGGATGTGGACACAGCCGTAGAACCCTTGCGGATTTGAGCCTGGTTACCCATACACAGTGAACAGCCTGGCAATTCCATGCGTGCACCAGTGCGGCCCAAAATACCGTAATAGCCCTCTTCCGTCAGAATGTGCTGGTCCATCTTGGTGGGTGGTGCAATCCACAGGCGTGTTGGAATGTCTGTCTTACCTTCCAACACCTTGCCGGCCGCACGGAAGTGACCAATGTTGGTCATGCAAGAACCGATGAACACTTCATCAATCTTGTCGCCAGCCACTTCACTCAAGAACTTCACATCATCCGGGTCGTTCGGACATGCAAGGATTGGTTCCTTGATGTCTTTCAGGTCGATTTCAATCACAGCCGCGTACTCGGCATCGGCGTCGGCCTTCAACAACTCAGGATTGGCGATCCAGTTTTCCATGGCCTTGATCCGGCGTGTCAGTGTGCGTGCATCCTGGTAGCCTTGTGCAATCATCCACTTCATCAATGTGATGTTGGACTTCATGTACTCGATGATTGGCTCTTTGTCCAAGTGCACGGTACAACCTGCGGCTGAACGCTCTGCGGAAGCGTCTGACAATTCAAAAGCCTGCTCAACCTTGAGTTGTGGCAAACCTTCAATTTCCAGAATGCGGCCAGAGAAAATATTCTTCTTGCCTTTCTTTTCAACGGTCAGCAAACCTGCCTTGATTGCGTACAGGGGAATTGCGTTCACCAGGTCGCGCAAAGTAACACCGGGCTGCATTTCGCCCTTGAAGCGCACCAACACGGATTCAGGCATGTCCAAAGGCATGACGCCCGTGGCCGCGGCAAACGCAACCAGGCCAGAGCCAGCCGGGAAAGAAATACCAATCGGGAAACGTGTGTGTGAATCGCCACCGGTGCCCACAGTGTCGGGCATCAGCAGGCGGTTCAACCAGCTGTGAATTACGCCGTCACCGGGACGCAGGGCAACGCCACCACGGTTCTCGATAAAGTCGGGCAGTTCGTGGTGCATTTTCACGTCCACGGGCTTGGGGTAAGCGGCTGTGTGGCAGAAGGACTGCATGACCAAATCAGCTGAAAAACCCAAACAGGCCAGGTCTTTCAATTCATCGCGAGTCATTGGGCCAGTGGTGTCTTGTGAACCCACAGTGGTCATCTTGGGTTCACAGTAAGTACCGGGGCGGACACCTTCCACGCCACAGGCCTTGCCAACCATTTTCTGAGCCAGGCTGTAGCCCTTGGTTGACGCTGCTTGCGAAGAGGGGCGACGGAACACTGGGCTTGGGCCTTGACCCAAAGCTGCGCGAGCGCGGTCTGTCAAACCGCGGCCGATAATCAATGGGATACGTCCACCAGCGCGAACTTCGTCGAACAACACATCGGTTTTCACTGAAAACTCAGCAATCACGTTACCGTTTTTCAGGGCCTTGCCCTCGAATGGACGCAATTCGATTTCGTCACCCATGTCCATTTGGCTTACATCAAGCTCGATTGGCAATGCGCCAGCATCTTCCATGGTGTTGAAAAAGATCGGGGCAATCTTGTTGCCCAGGCAGTAACCGCCAAAACGCTTGTTGGGGATGAAAGGAATGTCATCGCCAGTGAACCACAACACGCTGTTGGTGGCTGACTTGCGTGACGAGCCGGTACCCACTACATCGCCCACATAAGCAATCGGGTTGCCTTTCGCAATCAGGGCTTGCAATTGCTTGATGGGGCCCACTTTGCCTGGCTCATCTGCCTCAATTCCTGGACGCGGGTTTTTCAACATCGCCAAAGCATGCAGTGGAATGTCTGGGCGGCTCCAGGCGTCGGGTGCTGGGGACAGATCGTCGGTGTTGGTTTCACCGGTTACCTTGAACACGGTCAGCTTGATGCTCTTTGGCACTTCCGGACGGCTTGTAAACCACTCGGCGTCAGCCCAGCTTTGCATCACTTTCTTGGCGGTCACACTGCCCTTGTCGGCCAGGTCTTTTACGTCGTGGAAGTAATCAAACATCAACAGGGTTTTTGACAGGGCTTCGGCCGCAATCTCGCCCACTTCAGCATCGTTCAATGCATCGATCAATGGCTTGATGTTGAAACCACCCAGCATGGTGCCCAAAAGGAAAGTGGCCTTCTTGCGGTCGATCAGCTTGCAGGTATCGGAGCCATTTACGATGGCTGCCAGAAAGGCAGACTTCACCTTGGCGGCATCATCCACACCAGCGGGCACGCGGTTGGTGATCAGGTCAAGCAGGAATTCTTCTTCGCCTGCGGGTGGGTTCTTCAGCAACTGAACCAGATCAGCAGTTTGCTGGGCAGACAAAGGCAATGGAGGAATGCCCAACGCTGCGCGCTCGGCAACGTGTTGGCGATAGGACTCAAGCATGAGATCTCCCTAGATTGGGTGAGGGTCAATAGAAACTGTGTAATTTTGAGGCAGTTCGCAACCGCACACAAGTATTGCGATGCAAAAGCGACGGGCATTCAATGCCTCTCAAGTCTTATATATGATATAGGACTTTCCCTTATTTTTGAATGGGGTAAAGCTGAATCGAAGTACTTTTAGAGCCAGTCATCGCTTTGTGCGCTGATATTTTGCAGGGCTAAGGCCTGTAACCCGTTTGAAAGCGTGAGTGAAGGCACTTTGATCGTTGTAAGCCAGAAAATTGGCAATGTCGGCCAAGCTCAGTTCGCCGGCCTGAAGGCAGTTTTTGGCCATCTCAACCCGGACCTGCTCCAACTCATCTCTAAAACTGCTGCCCTGCTCTTGCAAGCGCCGTTGCAAGGTACGGGTACTGACACACAAACGGCGGGCCACTTCGCTCAAGCTCGGCAAGCCAGCGCCAACGGACTCCTGCAAGGCCTTCTGAAAACCGGGAATTGACTCTTCGCCATTCTTGACCTGCTTTAACAACAACTGCGCCTGCTGATCGAGCATGCTGCGCATGACATGGTCTGGCGACTTCAATGGCATTTCAAGCAAACTGACTGGCCACACCACTTCTGTGTAATCGCCTGCAAAACCCACCTTGCATTGAAAAAAAGTATCGAAATCACTTGGGTTTTCTGGCATGGGGTTGATGAACTGAACACGGCGTGGGTACACGGGTATGGCTATCAAATGCTGAGTGAATGCCACCAAGACACCAATGGCCACTGAATCAACCCAGTGACCAGGGCGCCCGCGTTCGGCACCCCAACGCAGAATAATTTCATCGCCCTGAAACGCCACATTCAATGCATTGACGCTGTACACCAAATTCTCAAACTGCTGTAAACGGGCAAATGCTTCGCCCAAGTTGGTGCAGCAACTTGCCACATAACCCAACAGGCCCATGTTGGCCGGACGCACATGGGCAGCAATTTTCAAAGGCATTGCAGGGTCTTGAAGCGTTTGATAGGTCCACTGCAACATGGCCTGCCACTGCGGAACCTCAATGCGATTTAATTCACCCGCCACGGGCCGGGCAAATGGATTCGTTTGCGCAACATCGGGGTGCGTTTCAGCCAACCAGTCAAATAGCAGATTGACGTAGCTGGCAGAAATGTGTCCGAGATTAGAATGCTGGTTCATTATTTGACAATAAATATTGTCAGAAGAGTTTTACCTGTTCTATGCTAGCGCGTATTCAACAATACAACTTCAACAAACAGACACCACAACATGAAAAAACACGCCACAGCAATCAAGCGACTAACCACTCTTTTCGCGAGCACTGCACTTTTTGGCCTAAGTGCCTGCAACGTTCAAGCGCCCGAGGGTGAAATTCAGGGTGCGGCGGGATTGGCCATTGCTGCCGAACGGGCCATTTCCGGACTTGAGCGCAAGGTACTTCAAATTGACGGCTTTGTGGTGCCCTATCTGCAGGGTGGCCAGGGCGAGCCCTTGGTATTGATTCACGGTTTTGGTGGCTCAAAAGACAACTTCAATCGGGTGGCTTATTACCTGACCAACCACTACACCGTTTATTCAATCGATGTACCAGGCTTCGGAGCCTCCACCCGCGACTTGAATGCCGACTATGTCATCAACACCCAAATTGACCGGGTACATGAAATTATTGAAAAGCTAGGGCTGGAGAAACCACACATTGGCGGCAACTCCATGGGTGGCTGGATCAGCGGTGCCTATGCGGCAAAGTACCCCGACAATGTGGCCTCAGTGTGGTTTTTGGCACCCGCAGGTTTGGTGGAGTCCAGAAAATCAGAAGTGATCCAGAAATTCGAGAAGACAGGTGAAATTGTTTTAACTGCAAGCAATCGCGAGGAGTTCGAGAAAATTGTGGATGTGGTGATGTATGAGCGCCCTGCTTTCGCACCCGGCTTTGTAGTGGATGCCATGGCTGCACGCGCTGCCACGGATCAACCTTTGCACAAGCGCATTTACAAAGATTTTAAAACCGTGCCCTCTGACCTGGCCACTGTGCTGCCAGCATCTGCATACAAAGGCCCAGGCCTGATTGTGTGGGGCAAGGAAGACCGGGTATTGCATGTGGACGGCGCAGCAGAATTGAAAGCCGCGATGCCCGGGTTCGATATCATTTTGATGGACAAGGTTGGGCACGTTCCCATGATGGAACAACCCAAGCAGGTTGCAGCGGACTATGTGAAGTGGCGTGAGATGATTGCGCAGTAAAACGCTGGCGCAATTTCACAAAAAACAGGCTTGATCTCGCAATATTTCTTGCTCAGAACCGCGCAAAATTTGAGTTATTAAAAAACCAAAACGCGGAGATTCACGCATGGAACAGTTGATCGACCAGGCAATGCCCACTTTCAATTTGTTATTCGGCCCCAACCCGGATTGGAAGCAGGTGTTTCTTACCCTGCTCACCCCGATTTTCCTGGGTGCAACGCTGGTCGAATACCTTTATTTGAAAAAAGTGGGCAAATCATTTTTCTTCAAGAAAAACGAAGTGATCACCAATATGTTGCTCGGCGGCACCTACCAGGCCATGGAGCTGGTGTGGTTTGCGCTGTTTGTGTCGGCATTCATGGAATGGATCTACTCCTTCCGCATCGCGACCATTGAAGTAACTCCGCTGAGTTTTGCTGCCTTGGTTTTCGGCATTGAGTTTTGTTATTACTGGTTTCACCGTGGCAGCCACCGGGTACGCTGGTTCTGGTGTGCGCATGTTGTGCACCACAGTGGTGAGAACATGACCACCACCACGGCCATGCGCCAAAGCCTGTTCTATGCAGTGAACCTACACCAAATTTTTTGGGCGCCCATGTTAATCATTGGCTTCCCCGTGTGGGCAGTGCTACTGGCCTACGGCATCAACCTGGGCTACCAATATTTTGTGCACACCCAAGCCGTAAACAAATTTCCAAAATGGGTTGAATATTTTTTCAATACACCCAGCCACCATCGCGTGCACCATGGTCGCAACGATGAATACATCGACAAAAACTACGGCGGCGTATTAATTATCTGGGATCGAATGTTTGGTACCTTTGAGCCCGAAGTTGCGCAGGTGGACTACGGTATTGTTCGCCAACCCAAGACCAACAACATCTGGACGCTGAACACCCATGAATGGCGCGACATGTTTTCAGATGCACTCAAGCCTGGCCCTGTTTGGCAGCGTATCAAGCACATATGGGCACCGCCCGAGTGGGTACGACCAGGCCTGAGCGATCAGTCCAACCTGCGCGACAAAGCAATTTAAGCAATCTTCTCGTACTACAATGGGTGGAACCTCAGAAGGATCACCCATGCGCAGAAAACCACTCAACACAGCTTCCCGATCCAAACTGTCCAAGTACGCCAAACCACTGGCGAACCTGGCCATTCTGCTTGCAGATGCCGGCAGTCGGCTTGAGCGCCGTTTCTGGAAAAAGAAGCTGTTTGCAGCGTTGGCCCCCATGCTTGAAGGCCGCAGCGACACCACGCTGATGCAAACTCTTGATCACTTGTACAGTACCAACTACCGTGCCTATGACGAATTGGCCTTTGCAATTGAAAACACTGTAGAGAGCCCTGAATTGGGTCAAGAAGAGGATATTTTATTGTTGGCCGCGCCAGTACTGGCCTGGTCAACCTACAACATTCCGTCTGGCAAAATTGAAGAGGCCACGGTGGCTGAGTTCACCAAGCTGCTTCAAAAAAATGTGCTTTCCGATCATGCCCACTTGGTGCTCACCAACATGCTGTTCAGCCCGGATCAACTACCTGAAAGTTACACCGCTGCCGCGGAACTGGCGAGGCAATTGGGGCAAGCTGCCATCGATCGCGTGAAGGTTCGCATCGACACTGAGAACCTGCCCGCCACCCAAAGCTTTTTAAGTGATGTACGTTATTTGATTGGCGCGATCTCCGTGCCCGCAGGTCAACCTGCATTCAAGTGGCAAGTTGAAGCGCACAGCAATGGCACCCTTCTGAGCAAAGAAGAGGTGCTCGCCAACTGGCGACTGACCGGTGGCCAGGCCCTTCAAAAAATAATGCCTGGCTGCCTGCTTGAACTGATGCTGCCCAACGGCCTTTACAACGCGTGCCGCGAGGCCGAGAAAGAGGCGCGTGCCTATTCAGTACGCGCCTCTGCCGCCTTTCTTGAAAGTGCGCTCGATGTTCCCACTCAAAAAATTCATGCCAGTGTTGGCGCATTTGTAGATCGCGGAGAAATTGAAGAATACCGAATCGGCTTTTCTGTGGAAGGTAACAGCGACATTGTGCATGGTGTGGTGTGGCCACTCATAGGCGAAGAATACGGCAATGAGCCAGACCCTGTTTACGAAAAAGACATCGAAAGCGAACCCGACAATCCTGTTATTCGCTCAAAAATTGAAGCCTTGTTAAAAGAAGTAGGTATTCGTCAAATCAAGGTGCTGGAAGAACGTTTCCCGCTGGAGTACTGTGAAGATTGCGGATCGCCTTTATACCCCAACCCGGAGGGTGAGTTGCTGCATGCAGAACTCCCGGAAGACTCTGAATTGCCAAACAGCATGCATTTGCATTGAAAAGCATCAAACAAACCGCTTGATTTTGTAATACGGCGCCGACATTTTTCGGCACCTTACACGTAAGGGAGAAACAGGTATGTCAACCCTGAAGCATTCAACACTGAGCACTTTCACTTCTAAAACTGGCCAGAAAGGCCAGTTTTACAGCCTGCCCAAACTGGCTGAACTGGGCTTTCCCAACCTGCACCGCTTGCCAGTATCGATTCGCATTGTGCTTGAATCGGTGCTGCGCAATTGCGATGGAAAAAAGGTTTCAGAAGAACACATTCAGCAACTGGCAAGTTGGCAAGCTCAAGCCAAACGAACCGATGAAATTCCGTTCATCGTGGCGCGTGTGGTGCTGCAGGATTTCACTGGCGTGCCCCTTCTCGCCGACTTGGCAGCCATGCGCAATGTGGCAAGGGACATGGGTCAAAACCCCAAGAAAATTGAACCGCTTGTGCCAGTGGATTTGGTGGTTGACCATTCCGTGATGATTGACTACTTTGGCACAGCCGATTCACTGCGCAAAAACATGGAAATTGAGTTTGAGCGCAACGGAGAACGCTACCAATTCATGAAATGGGGCATGCAGGCCTTTGACACTTTCAAGGTGGTGCCACCGGGCATTGGCATTGTTCACCAGGTCAACCTGGAATACCTGTTCCGCGGCATCCGCAGCGCTGTCAAAGCGGGTGAGGAAAATGACAACACGGTGTACTACCCCGATACGTTGGTGGGCACAGACAGCCACACCACCATGATTAACGGCGTGGGTGTTGTAGGCTGGGGTGTTGGCGGTATTGAAGCCGAGGCCGGTATGCTGGGGCAACCCGTTTACTTTTTGACGCCCGATGTGGTGGGCGTTGAACTGACCAACGCACTGCGAGAAGGTATTACCGCAACCGACCTTGTGTTGGCGATTACAGAGCTGCTGCGCAAGAAAAAAGTGGTGGGCAAATTCGTGGAATTCTACGGACCCGGTGCAGCAAGTTTGTCAGTGACCGACCGTGCCACACTGGCCAATATGGCGCCGGAATATGGCGCCACCATGGGCTTCTTCCCGCCCGATTCAAAAACGGTTGAATTCATGCGCAAAACTGGCCGTACTGCGGCTGAAGCCGATCGATTTGAAGCGTACTTTGAGGCACAAGGCTTACTGGGAATGCCAGCCCCAGGTGCAATTGATTATTCAGAAGTGGTGACGCTCGACCTGGACACGGTTGAGCCATCGTTGGCTGGGCCAAAACGACCTCAAGACCGCGTGTTGCTCAAGAACATGAAGCAACAATTCAATACCCTTTTTGCTGAACCCATGGCAGCAAACGGCTTTGGCAAAGACGCAGCCGCCTTGGGCACACGCTACCCCACTGGGCTGGACAAACTCAGCATTGGGCATGGTGACGTATTGCTGGCGGCTATCACAAGCTGTACCAACACCTCCAACCCTGGGGTAATGCTAGCGGCTGGTTTGCTGGCCAAGAAAGCAGTTGAAAAAGGCCTGAAAGTTCAGCCGCACATTAAAACTTCACTCGGCCCTGGTTCGCGCGTGGTGAGCGACTACCTGGCAAAAACAGGCCTGCAACCCTACCTGGACAAACTCGGATTCAACGTGGCCGCGTACGGCTGCACTACCTGCATTGGCAATGCGGGGGACTTGCTGCCCGAAATCAACGACACCATTTTGAAGAATGACGTCATCGGCTGTGCCGTGTTGTCGGGCAACCGCAACTTTGAGGCGCGTATTCACCCCAATTTGAAAGCCAACTTTTTGGCCTCGCCGCCGCTGGTTGTTGCTTATGCGCTAAGCGGCAAAGCCAATATGGACATGACATCCGAGCCGATTGGCACTGGAAGCGATGGTCAGCCGGTTTACCTGCGTGATATTTGGCCTTCCAATGAAGAAGTTAACACACTGCTTCCCACAGCCCTGGATGCGGCAACTTTTGTACGCCTATACAGCAACTTCACTGAGGGCCACGACCTGTGGAATAACGTGCCAGCACCTGTCGGGCAGGTATACCCATGGCCGCAATCCACCTACATTGCCAAGCCACCCTTCTTTGATGAGTTTGCCATGCAGCCCACCAAGGTGGAAACCATTCGCGGTGCAAAACCTTTGCTGATTCTGGGCGACTCAGTGACCACGGATCACATATCACCCGCGGGCTCATTCAAACCCACGACACCTGCAGGAAAATATTTACAACAGCATGGTGTAGAGCAAAAAGATTTCAACAGCTATGGTTCACGGCGCGGCAATCATGACGTGATGATTCGTGGCACCTTTGCCAACGTACGCGTGAAAAACCTGATGATTCCTCCCGATGCAAATGGCAATCGCATTGAGGGTGGCTTCACCATCAAGGACGGACAACAAACCACAGTGTATGACGCCGCCATGGAATACATGGCGCAAGGCACTCCCACCGTTGTGCTGGCAGGCGAAGAATACGGCACAGGATCGTCCCGTGACTGGGCTGCAAAGGGCACTCAGTTGTTGGGTGTGAAGGTTGTGGTTGCAAGAAGTTACGAGCGAATTCACCGCAGCAACCTGGTGGGGATGGGCGTGTTGCCTTTGCAGTTTTTGGGCAATGATTCAATTCAGAGCCTGAAGCTGGACGGCAGCGAAACCTACGATGTGATCGGTTTGGCTGAAGACACCGCACCGCAAGCCGAACTGGTGCTAAGAATTACGCGTGCCAACGGTGCAGTTCAGGATGTGAAAGTGCTGAGCCGAATCGACACGCCAATCGAGGTTGAATATTACAAGCACCGGGGTATTCTGCCGTTTGTATTGCGGGAGTTGCTAGGGGCGTAAAATGCCTGGCTGTTCACTGCGAGAGGCAAGCGTCATCACTTGCTGCTTCTCGCCTGCCTGGCACCCTGGCGAATCAGCAACAAAATCGGCACCAACGCAATCATGACAATCGTCAGTGCTGGCACTGCCGCCTCGGTCAATCGTTCGTCTGACGCAAACTGATAAGAGACAACCGCCAGGGTGTCGAAATCGAAAGGCCTCAACACCAGAGTGGCTGGCAATTCCTTGATCACATCCACAATCACCAACAACATGCCGGTGGCCACAGAGCCCTTTAGCACCGGCAAATGAACATGCCACAGAACTTGCCGTGGTGAGCGACCCAAAATTCTGGCCGATTCGTCGATGTGACGTGTAATTTGCTGCAAACCCGAATCTACGGACTGCAAAGCTGCTGATGTAAAGCGCACGTTGTAGGCATACACCAAGGCCAGCACACTGCCTGTTAACGCCGGCACTTGCCAGCCCATGTCGTAGGTGAAACGGTCAACTGTAGCCAATGGCAGCAAAATAGCGATGGCCAAAATTGCACCCGGTACACCATAGCCCAGCGAGATCAAGCGATAAATTGCGGTAACCCACCACACATGCGCCTGCCGTTTTACATAGGCCAGAAACACCGCGAGAACCACTGCAACAAGGGCGGCCATGCCACCCAAGAGGGCTGAATGGTAGGCCCACTGAAAACTGCGCGCCCAATTGATCGAAGTATCTACATCAACCACCAGCGCCAATAAAATCAGCACCGGCAGCACAAATCCCAACACAAACGGCATGGCTGACAAAAACACCACCCACACCGCCTGTATACCCTTCAAACGTTTTCTTTCAATGGTACTGCCCTTGCCCGACTGCGTGTAAAACTGGGCTCGCCCACGCGCCTTGGATTCAAAAACAATCAAGGCCAGCATGACCACCAGCAACATAACAGCCAACAAAGCTGCGCTTTCCCTGTCACCCAAGTTCAGCCAGGTGTTGAATATTGCAGTCGTGAAGGTGCGCACACCAAAGTAAGACAAGGCGCCATATTCCGCCAGGGTTTCCATGAGTACCAAAGTAAGCCCGACCACCCAGGCGGGTCGGGCAACGGGCAAACCCACCTTGAGGAAGGCGCTGGTGGCGCTGTGCCCCAAAGAACGCGCAGCATCAAGCATGGACGGGCTACGGCCCAAAAATGCAGTTCTCGCCATGATGTAAACATAGGGGTACAGCACAAAGCTGAGCACCAAAATTGCGCCAGAGGTGGAGCGAATTTCCGGAATGCGGAAATCGCTGCCCAGAATTTCCCGCAAACTGCTGGCCAGCCAACCAGAGTACTGAAGTGCATCGGTGTACGCGTAGGCAATCACGTACGATGGCATGGCCATGGGCAGCAATAACAGCCATTCAAGCCACTTACGCCCAGGAAACTCATGGGCGGAAACCCACCAAGCTGGCAGCACTCCCATGGTGCTGGTCAGCACCACAACGCCAAAACACAGGTAAACAGTTTGCCAAACCAGATCGGGAAGAATGGTGGTGGCCAAATGGGCCAGCACTTGGGGAGCTTGTACCAGACTAAAAACCGCCAGGCCAAACAGATAGACGAACGGCAACAGCAGCAGCAACGCCAGCAGCGCAACAGAAATGCGACTTCTTAACCCCAGAGTAAACAAACAAACCGCCCAGACATGGCAAAATAGAAGTGAGAACGATTTTACTTTAAGTTCATGCAACTCACCCCAAGCGAAGGTGAACTGCGTAGTAAACAGACCACGGTGCCCCCAAAATAATGAAACAAGCTCCCGCCCTAAGCATCAACGAACTGAGTATTTTGTACCCGGGCAGCAATGCACCTGCTGTTCGCAACGTTAGTTTCGAGTTGGCACAGGGTGAAATTGCCTGTTTGCTGGGACCCTCTGGCTGCGGTAAAACAACCTTGTTGCGGGCAATCGCAGGTTTTCTCATGCCCACACAGGGCCATATTTTGCTGAAAGGTGAAAAAGCAAGCGAACCGGGCAAGGTACGCAGCCCTGAGAACCGCAATGTCGGTGTGGTTTTTCAAGACTATGCCCTGTTCCCCCACCTCACAGTTCGAAAAAACATTGAGTTTGGTCTGCACAAGCGCAGTGAACATGAAAAACGCAACCGCAGTGGCGAGTTATTGGCGCTGATTGGACTTGAAGCCTTGGCCGACCGATACCCACATGAATTGTCTGGTGGCCAGCAACAACGCGTGGCACTGGCGCGTGCACTGGCCCCCAAACCCACGCTGATTTTGCTGGACGAGCCATTTTCCAACCTGGATGTTGAACTGAAAGAGCGGCTCACCTTTGAAGTTCGAGAAATTTTAAAAGCCGAAAACATGAGTGCCATTCTGGTCACCCACGACCAACATGAAGCGTTCAGCATGGCCGACCGAATCGGGGTGATGCACGCAGGCGAGTTGCAACAATGGGGATCGTCTTACAGTCTTTACCATCAGCCAAATTCACGCATGGTGGCTGACTTCATCGGCCAAGGTGTTTTCCTGCCAGGCAAAAAAACCGAGCATGGCTTACAAATTGAGTTGGCTCACCTGCGGCTGACGGAAGATCAATTGCCAGCAAGCAATGAATTTGATGTGCTGATTCGCCCGGACGACATTATTCACGACGACGCCAGCCCCATGCAGGCCAAGGTGGTGAGGAAGTCGTTTCGCGGCGCGGATTTCTTGTACACACTTGAACTGGAGAGTGGAGTACATGTGCTGGCCTTGGTACCAAGCCATCACAATCACGCCATCGGCGAGCCAATCGGAATCAAACTTGAACTCGACCACGTCATTACGTTCGATCGAGTATGATTATCACCCAGACAATAAACTGGGTGGACTACAAGTCGATATGAAGTCAGCTCAGATCGTTTGAACCAGCTGCACCCGAGGACAAACCACTGTCCGAATCGGAACTGGAAGCTGTAGAACTGATTGATGAAGTACCGCCAGCAGATGCAAAAAGCTCGGTGGCTTCCTGAATGCTGTTGGGGCTGGAGAAATCCAGCGTCAAGGGGAAAGCTTCTGGAGAGGTAAACAAGCCGTCCAGCGTTGCAGCATAGGCCAGCGAATGGGCGTTGGCCGCCAGTTCAGGCTGCGCAAACAGGCCAGAGTCAATTTGCATCGATGCCAGCAATGAATCGGTATCAAACTCAACCACCTCGTGCACCGCATTACCCACTTCACTGGAAAGCTCACCAAACATTTCTTGGCTTAATGCATTCAGGTCGAGCACCTGGGCTTGAATATCGGCAATAAGTTGAGTCAACTCGGAGTAATTGAGCTCACCACCCAAAGCGTGCTTCACGCGGGGCATTGCACTCAAAAGCTCAGCATTCAAGGCTTCAAATGAGGCATGTTCATTCATGGTGTTCAGAATTCCTGCAGTGTCTGCGTTGGCAAGCAATGCCGGGTCAACACTGGCAAGGCTTGAAGAGCTCTCAAAAACACTGACATCACTGACGCAGGCTTGGGAAATGCAGCGCAATTCACCAAAGCCCAGTGAGGTCGCGCTAGAAAATTCTTTGGGATCGAGACCGTCAAAGGACGAAAAAGAAATTTTTGATGAGCCAGAATGTGGCTCATAGCTGTCAAAAAACTCGATTGTCGCCCTGCTCACAGGGTCGAGCAGCTCACCAGCAGAGTAGCTGTGATCAGTCTGCGCTGACAATTGAATGACGGAATTTGACATAAACCCAATTTTTTTCGTGACGTTCTACCATTTTATACGATAGGCCACTCAAATTGGATTCAAACCACCCCCCTATCAAAAAAGGGGGTGAGTTTTATTTATTTTGGTCCAGAGAACCCAACAGGCTATCCAGCGCACCACCCTCAGCGCCTGCACTAGAGGAAATTCCACTGCTGAGCGAATCCAGCAAACCTGAATCGGATTCGCTTGAAGAACTGCTTAAACCAGACAACAAACCACCATCGCCAAGAACTGGATCCAGAAGGGGATCGGTGACGTCCGTGATGACGTCAACAACTGGGTTAGTTACGTCGATAACGCCATCAGTGACACCACCGGCAACGTCATCCACAATGCCGGTGACTGGGTCGGTAACACCGCCTACAACGCCATCCACAATGCCGGTGACTGGGTCGGTAACACCGCCTACAACGTCATCCACAATGCCGGTGACTG
>Ga0114984_1000023_pt1 | contig 61209 bp, 49 predicted proteins | sample Shrwel1BS1Day1_FD_96987 | JGI IMG/M metagenome (GOLD analysis project Ga0114984, IMG submission 96987) | Subsurface microbial communities from deep shales in Ohio, USA - Utica-3 well 1 S-1-Day1 | ecosystem: Environmental > Aquatic > Deep subsurface > Shale gas/oil reservoir > Produced water/Flow...
AAAAGCAGCAAGCCGGTTGAGCGCCTGTGGTTGCAATCGATGACACCCGCAGCCATTCGTCAGGCCTTCTCGAGCCTGCGCAGCGATGCCGAGATGATGCCACTGGCCGATGCAGCGCGCTGCCGCTCGGAAGCAGACTGGCTGGTGGGTATCAATGGCACACGTGCCATGACTGCATTCAACAGCAAAGAAGGCGGGTTTTACCTGACCACGGTGGGCCGGGTGCAAACCCCCACACTGGCCATTGTTGTGGAACGCGAAGAGAAAATTCGCAAGTTTGTGCCACGCACTTATTTCGAGATTCGCGCCAGTTTTGGTGCGCAGGCTGGTGCCTACGAAGGCAAATGGTTTGACCGAGACTTTAAAAAAGCAGAAGACCCTGAGCAACGTGCAGACCGGCTGTGGGACGAAGCAAAAGCCAAAGCCATTGTGGCTGCCTGTGACGGCAAGCCCGGCACAGTAGAAGAAGAAAGCAAACCCACCACGCAAATTGCGCCTCAGTTGTTCGATTTGACTAGCCTGCAACGCGAGGCGAACAGCCGTTTTGGTTTTTCAGCAAAGAACACCTTGGGCTTGGCGCAGGCGCTGTATGAAAAACACAAAGTGTTGACCTACCCGCGTACTGATTCAAAGGCCTTGCCCGAGGATTATATGGGCACTGTGAACCAAACCCTGAAAAGCTTTGTGGGTCTGGATTCAGGCCACATTGCCGGTGCGTATGGGCAGTTTTGTGAACAAATCCTGAAAAACAACTGGGTCAAGCCCAACAAGCGGGTGTTCGACAACAGCAAAATTTCAGACCACTTTGCGATTATTCCAACCCTGCAAGTGCCAAAAAACCTGAGCGAACCCGAAGCCAAGCTATACGACATGGTGGTGAAACGCTTCCTGGCAGTATTTTTCCCGCCAGCGGAATTCAACGTCACCACACGCATTACCACGGTTGAAGGCCACCCCTTCAAAACCGAAGGCAAGGTGCTGGTGAAGCCGGGCTGGCTGGCCATTTACGGTCGCGCAGCCGCTGCTGCCGGCGATGACAGCCTGGTGGCTGTGGATGCCGGTGAAAAAGTAAGTACCGACGAAATTGATGTACACACCCTGAGCACCAAGCCACCTGCACGCTACAGCGAAGCCACGTTGCTTTCCGCCATGGAAGGCGCCGGCAAATTGGTGGAAGAAGAAGAACTGCGCGATGCCATGGGCACGAAGGGCTTAGGCACGCCAGCCACGCGCGCTGCCACCATTGAGGGTTTGATTAACGAAAAGTATCTGGTGCGTGAAGAACGCGCTTTGGTACCCACAGCCAAGGCGTTCCAGCTACTGACCCTGCTGCGTGGCCTGGACGTTGAAGAACTGACCATGCCTGAGTTGACTGGCGAGTGGGAGTACAAACTTTCCCTGATGGAAAAGGGTGAGCTCTCACGCGAACAATTCATGCAGGAAATTGCCAAGATTACGCAGAACATTGTTGACCGTGCGAAAAACTACACAGAGGAAACCATTCCTGGCGACTACGCCACACTGGTGACACCTTGCCCGAACTGCGGCAGCGTGGTGAAGGAAAACTACCGCCGCTTTGCCTGCACAAAATGCGAATTCTCGATCTCGAAAGTGCCAGGCGGGCGTCAGTTTGAAGTGGCTGAAGTTGAAAAGCTGTTGCAAGACCGCGAGTTGCCAATGCTCGATGGTTTCCGCAGCAAAATGGGCCGCCCGTTTGCCGCTGTGCTGAAGCTGACTGATGAACACAAGCTGGAGTTTGACTTTGGCCAGGCCAAAGACGATGACAATGGCGAACCCGTCGACTTCTCTGGTGAAACCCGACTGGGGCCATGTCCCAAGTGTGCATCCAATGTGTATGAACAGGCCACCAGTTATGTGTGCGAAAAATCAGTAGGACCAAGCAAAAGCTGTGACTTCCGTTCAGGCAAGGTGATTTTGCAACAACCCATTGACCGCGAACAGATGGAAAAACTGTTGCTCGACGGTAAAACTGATTTGCTGACACGGTTTGTTTCATCGAAAACCCGCCGTGCGTTCAAAGCGTTTTTGGTCAAGAAACCCGACGGTGCGATTGGTTTTGAGTTCGAGGCAAAAGCCGAGAAGAAGCCTGGTGCAGCCAAAGGCAAAACTGCGGCCAAGCCAGCGACAAAAACCGCAGCCAAAGCCAAGGCTGCCAAAGAAGCTTCATGAATTTTGCGTTTTGAACGCTTTTTAAAACTTACGCCCTCGCAGCGCGGGGCGTAATTTTTTTCAAGAGTTTCGACTCGATTGGGCTACCCTTGAAGTAGTCAGCCACCACACACCCACCCAAAGCCGCCCATAGCAACCCACGGGACCCAAAGCCAGTGCTCATGTACACCCCCGGCATATTCGGCACGGGGCCGATGGCGGGCAGGCGATCGTGCCAAACCGATCGCACTGCGCAGCGATGATCAAGCAACTCTCCAAGTGGTAACTCAGGAAATGCCGCCTTGAACCGGGCGATGTTCAACTCATCGGCCTCGGCGGTGGGGTTCAAGTGCAGCACAGGCCGCTCGTAAGTGGCCCCCAAAACCAACCAGTCTTCAGCTGCTGGAGCAATCGCATAACTTTCACCCGACAACACGACACCGGGTTTTACATCACACCTCAATTTACTGATTTGGCCTTTGACAGCATTTGCGCGAGCACCGGGGATCGGTGCCAATTCAAGTGAATTTTCAGCCACACACACCACCACCGCCGCGTGTTGTTCCCGCAAGGGGCCTATATCGCCAATGGTGCTGTTGTAATGGGTATGAAGCAACTCACCACAGGCCTGCAGATTGGCCGCTACCCAACGGGCTGGTTTCACCCAACCACCTTGCGGGAAAAACAGACCACTCAAGGGTGTGGGCAACAGGGCATTGGGCTGCGCCCAGCGCACCAGTGTTTGCGGAAAATTCAACAACTCCAGTGTTTCACGCGCGCGGTCGGCCTCTTCAGGTGGCACGGTTTGCAAGTGCCCTGGGGTGTCCCAATCGACGCCTTTTTTCAGCAAACCTTGTGCGGTCAAATCCTCAAGCGCCAGCAAGGTGTGTTCAAACCCCAAACGTGTCAATTGCGACAAGGGCGAATCGCCACGGGTAATGTGGGGGTGAAAAGCGCCCACCCAGTTACCGGAAGCACCCGCTGCGGGGCCGCTGGCTGAATCATGCAAGTGCACCTGCACACCCAGTTTGCAAAGCGCCAGCGCCACACTACTGCCCGCAATGCCTGCACCAATTACCGCGACCGTTGAAGGCGGATAAAGCACAGGGAACAGGGCTTGGGAAGGTGTTTCCGAAGAGGGCATGAGGTTATGTGGGCAACAAGACAGACGCCGCATTGTAACTCACACCTATTCTGGTGATTATTTTTTGCGCATGATAATATGAGCGAGTAATCATACTTAATCGGGATCACGATGTTGACTGTCAATTGGGAGGCTTTTACGCCCTACCCGGCTTTGTTCGGGGGGTTGTTGATCGGCTTGTCGGCCGTCATGCTGATTCTGTTGACTGGCCGCGTGGCCGGGATCAGCGGCATAGTGGGCGGTTTGCTCAAGCCGCAACACGGAGAAATGCAGTGGCGACTTTCCTTTGTACTGGGCATGGTCGCAGCACCCTGGCTGTACCAAGCAGTGGTGGGAAGTTTTGAATTTGAAAGCCCACGCGGCACGGTTGCATTGGTTGTTGCTGGGCTGTTGGTGGGTTACGGTACACGGCTGGGGTCGGGCTGCACCAGTGGGCATGGCGTGTGTGGGCTTTCACGCCTGTCGCTGCGTTCGCTGATTGCCACGGGTGTTTTCATGGTCACCGGTTTCGTGGTGGCCTCAGTGCTTATGCATGTTATTTGAGGGAAACTAAATTGTGAAAAACAACAACATGCGTTTTGCCGTGGCAAGCGGCCTGGCAGGCTTGGTTTTTGGTTGGGGCTTGATCATCTCGGGCATGGCCAACCCGGCCAAGGTGATAGGCTTTCTTGATCTTTCAATGCCCTGGGATCCTTCACTAATGTTTGTGATGGGCGGTGCAATCGCCCTTGGGTTGCCCGGGTTTTTGTTGGCCAAGCGCCTGAAAAACAGCCTCATGGGCTTGCCCATGAATTTGCCCACCAACACCCATGTCGACAAAAAACTTTTGCTGGGTGCGGCGTTATTTGGCGCGGGGTGGGGCATTGGCGGTTTTTGCCCCGGCCCTGCAGTAGTGGCTGCGGCCAGCCTGGCCACCGATGGCCTGATTTTTATGGCTGCCATGCTGGTGGGCATGTTCGTATTTTCAGTGCGCGCCCAGTAATTGCCGGCTCAACACCTGCCGCAGTTTGGGCACGTCCACTGGTTTGCTTAAAAACTCGTTCATGCCAGCATTCATGCAGGCCTGTTCATCTTCCTGAAGGGCACCTGCGGTCAACGCCACAATTGGCAACAGACTGGCTGGGCCGGGCAACTGGCGAATTGCAATGGCGGCGTCAATGCCGTTCATCACCGGCATGTGAATATCCATCAACACAAGGTCGATCGACGAATCTGCACGCACGGCGTCAACGGCCATTTGCCCGTTGTCGACCAACAATACATCTGCTTTCATTTTTGAGAGCAAGGCTTTGATCACATGCTGATTCAGCTTGTTGTCTTCAACCACCAGTATTTTTTTACCCTGAAGTGACTCAGCCGCTGTGGGCAACAGGGCGGTTGAATCGCCCGTTTGTACAAACACGGTTTGAACCCGCAAGGTGAAACCAAATACGCTGCCAGCCTGCGGCACAGAGGCCACAAACAGTTCGCCACCCATTAACTCGGTCAATCGCTTGCAGATCGCCAAACCCAAACCACTACCGCCAAACCGGCGTGTGGCGGTGTTGTCCGCCTGCTCAAAGGGGCGGGTAAGGCGCTCGAATTCATTGACATCGAAGCCGATACCCTGATCGTGTACCTCAGTGCGAATTACTGCCTCATGCATGTCCAGCCTGTCGGCCTGCACTTTGACGCGCACCACGCCACTGTCGGAAAACTTGATCGCATTGTTCAACAAGTTCGATAACACCTGCCCGTAACGCGCAGGGTCACCTTTCACCATCAGTGGTGTCATTGCATCCATTTCAAGTTCAAGGTTTAAACCTTTGAGCTGTGCTTTTGCAGTAAACAGGCGCAAGGTTCTGCGCACCCTGTCATGCAAATCAAATTCAATATTCTCGATCCGTATTGAACCTGCCTCAATCTGCGAGAAACTCAGCACATCTTCAACCATGCCCAGCAATTGCTCTGAAGCCTCTTGAACCTGCTTCACATACTCTTTGGCCTGCGGATCTGTCAGCTGTTCTCCCAACAAAGTATTGAAACCCAGAATGGCGTTGAGCGGGGTACGGATTTCGTGGCTCATATTGGCCAGAAACTGGCTTTTCGCATTGCTGGCGCTTTGTCGCCTGCGCTGTTGCACCAAAGAATAGATGGTGAGAAACAGCATCAAATCAATTGCACCGCCGGCGAGCAAAATCAGGTTGGGCAGGGAGTTGTGAACATCCCGGTCAAAATCGGGTGTACTTTCAAAACGCGCGGTCCACGTCCGCCCAGACAACTCAACGGGGACTGTCACTGCATGGGTGTGATCAAACAGTTGAAGTTGCTGTGGGGTGTCAACACCACTGGCGGAATCATAAATCAGCGATTCCGGCACCATGCTTTCAGCGTCATACAATTGAAAGTGAAGAGGAATTTTTTCATTGCCCAACACATTCTGCATCAGATCCGAGGCAACAAAGGGGCTATACACAAAGCCGCGAATAGCTCGCCTGCGAGAATCGACCGAACTTAAATCTACACCTTGGGTATACACAGGCAGATAAATCAGAAAGCCCGGGGCGGGGTTTCTCTCGTCGCCCTGCTTTAACTGAACCAAACCCGACACGGTGGGCTGACCCGTGTCCATGGCCCGGCGCATGGCCTCGCGGCGTACAGGCTCGGAAAACATGTCATAACCAAAAGCACGCTGGTTGCGTTCATCAAACGGCTCGATCAATGTGATGGGAAAGTAAACCTCGCGTTCACCAGGAGGGGTGACCGAATAATTTGGAAATCCCTCGGCACGTATGCGGTTTTCGTATTGTTCTAAAGTATCTGGTGACACACGTTCGGCGAACGCGAAACCTTGCACGCCTGGCAACTCGCGTTGCAAGTTGAGCGAGGCCACGTACACCTGCCAGTGTTCTCGATTCACACTGGTGTGCGCATCAAAAAAAGCCACTCCACCGCGCAAAATTTGTTGGTACTGGTTGATCCGGCTCTGAATGCGCTCTTGGGCATCTCGAACCTCAAATGAAAACCTGTCGTTGGCGCGTTTCTCGATGGCTTGGCTGGACAACACCCAGCCCAGCGCAGTGATGACAATGGAAAGCACCAACACCAACCAGGCTGTGACCTCGTTGTGAAATAGATCCGCAAAGTTCTTTTTATTGGCGTCGGTGTGCAGACTGCTGGGGTTCGGCATAGTTACTTACATTTCAGCGAATCGCGCTGGTCACGCATGCCACGCAGCATGCGGTTTTAGTATGCACTCAAACACCGGAAACTGTGGATCAAAAATGGACTATTTGCCATGCATCCAGCACATGAAGAGTCACGCCATCGCGTTCTGAAAACATCTTTAACAATTCAAGGGATCTCGGGAAGTCATCCAGCAACTTGGGCATGGGTTTTAATGCAAGCGGCTCGCCCTGTTTCATCAAGGGTTGGGTGAAATCATCCCAGTGAATCAGGTACACATGCTTAGCTCCAGTAGCGACCACCATTTCCCGCCAGTAATTCTCAATGTAGACGTCGCTTAATTTACCCAAACCACCCATTCCCAAAAACACATGCTTCACCGCAATGCCTTTGTTTTGGCCTTCAACATAACCTGCGCTAGGCTGAATAAGCGCGAATGGCCCAGGCCCCAGGCCGGGGTGAGACACTACAAATGAAAAGCTGATTCCTTCTTTGAACTGCAAGGCATGGGCCGGAAGAAACACAGGTTTGGTGTTAAACCCACCCGTGAATCCGGTGGGCGCATGGGCAGATTGAATCAACTGAATATCAAACTCGCCCAACTTCACGCGGCCACTGCCCGTAAAAGCATCTATTTGTGTTGTCGGCACATCTTGCCCTTTGGCAATTTGCAGAGTCGATTCCGAACCCACCACCCGCGCGCCATATTGTTTCGCCAGAAAAGGAGCATCCAGGGAGTGATCGTAATGCGAGTGCGCCACCACAATACCACTCAAGGCACTGGGCATATCCAGACGCTTGAACATTTCTGCGGCCACTGCACCAACCTGGTTTTCATCAACGTTCAGTCGGGTAAAAGCAACTTCAGACAACGGTTGTCGCGAGAAAAAACCATCCACCAGCCAGGTGCTCTGCCCATCGGTCCAGGCCATAGACGAGGTTCCCAAAAACAAGGTTCGCACACTGCCAGCGGGGCCTGGTTTCAACGATTCAGGCAACTGGACAGCGGGATAAGACTTCAGCAGGAAAACCAGAGCGCCCAGCCCCAGTAAAACGATTGCAGACAATGCATACAAAGCGAAACGCAGAATGCGCATGGAACACCCCAACAAAAAAGCCACCCGGCCTTGGGTGGCTTTTATTGTACGGAAATAGCCAGTGGTTTACTTGGTAACCAAAGCAGCCAGGTGGGCTTCTTCAACAGACATGGCTACTTTGCCAGCATGACCGTCCAGAATCTGGGCGCTCTTGCGTGTGTCAAAGTACTTGTCGTAGTGAAAAATGTAGTCTTTGTCGGCCAATGGCAGGTGGCAACCACGGCAGGTGGCGTAATCCGCTTTGGCGGGCTGGCCATTGGGTTCAAATGCTGCATACACCCAGTCGCCTGTCTTCATGCCTTCTGGCGCAGTGCTGCCCCAGTTGTTGCCCTTGTACATGACGAACACTTTTTCAAGACCAGCCTTGGTCATTTTATCGCCGGTTTTGGTGGCCTTGTAAATTTCCATCACGCTCACAGTACCGTTGGCAAAGGCTTCGCCTTTTTTGGCGGCAGCGCCAGTGGGGTTGATGTAAATGTCACGAATGTGGCCAGTGGGCTTTTCGATTCCGGCCAGGAACACAGGCCAGGATTTATAATCGGTGGGCTGGGCCAATTCACCGTCTTTCGGGGCTGGGCCAAACATACCGCCAGCCGCACAACCTGCCAATACAACAGCTGCCGAGGCAGCAAGCATCAATTTTTTCATTTTTTCCCCTTTTTGTTTGCGCAACAGTTGTTACCCGCTCAAACATAGCGCCAACCCTTGTTCTGCGCAACTGTTACGTCAAGTCAAACTCAGATGCAAGGGTTTACCCTATACCCCCTCCATTTGAGCCAACGAATTTTAGTAAGGCCTATTCCCGTTGCTTATCCATGAATTGTTTTCAGAATCAGATCCTTAATCTTGTTACATCCCCCTTGTGGCGGAAAAAATTTAACAAACAACTGATTGAGACCCACGCTCAATCCCATGGAGCACAACACATGAACCGATTCCAGTTTTTTGCAAAGGCCAGCTTGGCCACTCTCATTCTAGCCACTGGCAGCGCCGTATTTGCGGGCACCGCCAACGACGTGCTGCCTGAAATCAAGGCAATCGCCGCCAAACCCGAGGTGATTGCCGCAGTTAAAGCCCAAAACGGAAAAGGACTGACACTGGACGCCATCAAGGCGATGGACAGCAAGTGGATCGCTGCATCAGGCGGTTTGCCAGAGGGAAAAGCCATGATGGAAAGCCCAGTGTCCAAAGCCCTACTGGCTGCTGAAAAAGCCAAACCTTATTTCACCGAAACCATTCTGACCGACAACCAGGGAGCGAACGTAGCCATCAGTTCCATGACTTCCGATTACTGGCAGGGCGATGAGCCCAAGTTTGTAAAAGCATGGGCAGATGGCAAAGGCGATGACTACATTGCCCGTGCAAAAAAGGATGAAAGTTCCGGTGCGGTGGTTTCTCAGGTCTCGGTACCCGTGATGGAGGGCGGCAAAGCCATTGGCACTTTAACCATCGGCGTGAATCTTCAAGCCCTTCCATGAGCAAGTAGCCATGACTTCCTCTTTTATGAACAAAATCATCAATACCAGCCTGAATGTTCGGCTGGGTATTGTCATGGGCATACCCATTGCGGCCTTACTCGCCTTGAGTGTGTTTGCTGTTTATCAAATTCATGCCCTAAACCAGTTCAACCAGGAAAACACCGAAAAGCAGGTTTCCCTGCTAACGCAGGTGTCCAACTTGGGCAGTAAATCAGCATTGTTGGCGCGCGAAGCCCGCAATGTGATACTCGCTGATGAACAGGAGCGGTTTGATTTGGCCAAATCACGCATGCTGGCGCTGGATGCTGAAATTGATTCGCTGGGCCAAAGCATGCAAGCCAGCGCGCCTGCTGGCGAAACCCGCAAGCTGATCGAAACCATCAACACCGACAATTCAGCCTTGCACACGGTGTACCAAAAAGTGATTGAACAATCCGAGTTGGGTGAAGTACAGGCTGCCACCTTGATACTGCTGGGCGAAGGAGACCCCCTAGAACAGCAGATTGACAACACCATGAATGCCTTGAACTCAAACGTGAAAAGCACCATGGAAGCCGCAGCGGTCCGAGGCGATTCCGTGTTCCAGAATGCCCTGATTACCATAGGAATTGTGTGTATCGCCATTGTGCTGTTGTGCGGTATTACGGTTGGCATTGTGGCTTCGTCGCTTCGCAAGCAAATTGGTGGCGAACCCGCCAAGGCGCTCAATGTTGTGGCTACCATGGCGCAAGGTAACCTGACTCAGTCTGTTCCGAAATGCGAAAGTGGCTCGCTTATGGACGGCATGCAACAGTTGCAAGTGCGTTTGCGGGAAATCATCAAGCAGGTGTCACAGGCCTGCGGCACTTTCAAAACCGCTTCAAGCGAACTCGTGAACGTGGCGTCGGGTTTGTCAGGTTCTGCTGAAAAACAGGCCGACAGTTCCAACGCTACGGCAGTCAGCGTGGAACAAATGAGCGCCAGCGCCAAGTCCATTTCCGATTACGCCCACAAAACCGAAGTGCAGGCCAAACTGTCGGCAGACACGGCCAAAAACGGCATGAAACTTATGCAGGCACTGCAGGGCAAAATGAATGACATGGCAGGTCAAATGCAAACCACCACTCAGGAAATTGCTGGGCTTGTAGAACGCTCTGACCGAATCAACGGTATCGTGTCGGTGATTCAGGGAATTGCCCAGCAAACCAACCTGCTGGCTTTGAATGCTGCCATTGAAGCCGCTCGCGCTGGTGAGCAAGGGCGTGGCTTTGCAGTGGTAGCCGATGAAGTACGTAACCTGGCACAGAACACCGCCACGGCCACCGATGAAATTCGTACCTTGATCGGTGAAATTTGCACCTACTCAGAACGTTCCAACAAATCGGTGGAACAAGTGGGCGAGCACATGAGCGAAAACATGCAGTACGCCGACAAGCTTATGGGTGGTCTTCAGGAAATTGTTCAACACTTCGAGCAATCCGTTGAATATGCGCTGGCTGTGGCCAACTCCACCAAAGAGCAGGAAGCCGCCAGCATGGATATTTCCGAGCGGGTGAGCGATATTTCAGCATTGTCGGAACAACTGAAAATGGCCAGCATGCAACTGGAGGGGCAATCCCGCCAGGTGGAAAGCATGTCGGAAGATTTGCAGCGCGCTGTGTCTTACTTCAAAACTTGAAGGGCTGCACTTCAGTGTGACAAATCAGTGAATCGTCACACTGAAGATTGCTTCGGAAACCGAAACTCAGTATGGCGGGTATTACAGGTTGATGTTGTTCAATCTGGATGTATGCCATGCCGTTTTCACCTGCTTTGCTTCCCAATACCCGCCGACGCAATCTACTTAAAACTTTCTTGTACGGAGCCAGTGCCAGCACCCTTCCCTGGCTTACCGGTTGCGGCAGTGACAATCCCTCAGGTTCCGCCAGTGGCCGGGTTGGTGCCTCAGAGACCAACAGGTTTGGCGGCACAGCGCTGAACAACAACCAGTTTCGATTCCGAAACATTGGCCCGTTGGGCGATCCTGATGCCAACGGCGTGCGCACTGCCGCTGGTTTTTCCACCCGGGTAGTGGCCATCAGCAACCTGCCGCCTGTTTCAGGCGCGACACCTTGGCATATTTTCAATGACGGTGGCGGTGTGGTGCCCCGTGAAGATGGTGGCTGGATTTATTGTTCAAACAGCGAGATTCCAGGCTTCGGCACACTTGGTTTCACCGTACCTGAACTGGCACCTGTTGGAAATTTGCTCGAAACATTCAGCCCCGGACTGGGCGGAGCAAGCGCTCTTGTGTTTGGCCCCGATGGCACGATTGAAGACAGCTATCGAATATTACAAAACACTACTTTTAATTGTGCGGGCGTAATAACACCCTGGAAAACCTGGCTCAGCTGTGAAGAAATTCCGACCGGCTTGGTGTGGGAATGCGATCCGTTCGGTATTCAAGCCGCACGCCCACTGCCAGCTCTGGGGCTGTTCAGCCATGAAGCCGTAGCCATCGACAGCGAGCGCCGCGTGTTCTATATGACTGAAGACATGCCCGACGGCCGCTTCTACCGCTGGGTACCCACCGCGGGTGACTGGCCCGCTGGTGCCGAGCGCGCCAACATGAATCAGGGACTACTGCAGGTATTGAAAGTGGAGGGCGATGTGGCCAATGCATTGAATGGCCCTGTGCGCTACAGCTGGGTGAACGCAGCCAACCCAAATGCACCGCAAACCGAGAACCGCCTGCCCGACACTGCTGTGTTCGACGGTGGCGAGGGTGTGTGGTACCAGAATGACCGCGTGTTTTTTGCGACCAAAGGTGATGACCGCTTGTGGATGCTGAACACCACTGCACAAACCATTGAGGTGGTTTACGACATGGCCACCGCCACCGCACCCAACAACATTCTTTCTGGCGTTGACAACATCACCATGACGCCATTTGGTGAAGTGTTGGTAGCAGAAGATGGTGGCAGCATGCAAGTGGTGGTTGTGTATCCTGACGGCAAGCTGGTGCCGCTGCTGCAAATTGTTGGGCAAGACCAGTCTGAAATCGCCGGAATCGCCTTCAGCCCAGACGGCAAACGCATGTATTTCACCAGTGACCGCGGAGGCCCCAACGGGCAAGGCGGCTATGGGCTTGGGCTGGGCATGCTCTACGAACTGATGATTCCCGACACTCTACCCAACGCATAACAAACAGCTTCAAACTACCAAGGAATACACGCCATGTCAGGTCCACGCCGCAAACGCAGTCGAATTCAAAAACGCCCGGGCATTACCCGCCGCTCCTTCCTCAAAGGTCTTGGTATTGGTACCGCCAGCGTTGGCGGGCTAAGCCTGCTGCAGGGTTGTGGCAGTGACAACGATTCGACCACAGCAACCGATAACCGCACCACACCCAGTGACAACACCCCCACTCAGAATGTGCAGTTTCTGCATAGCATAGCCAGTGGCGACCCTGCCTTTGAGAGCGTGGTGTTGTGGACTCGCATTACGCCTGAAAACACCAACCGCACCGTGGCTGGCCGGGTGGATGTGTTCAAGGACGAAGCGCTGACCATGTTTGTCAAATCCATGGACTTTCAAACCACCGCAGCGCAAGACTTCACCGTGAAGCTTATTTGCAACGGTCTTGAACAAGACACCGTGTATTTTTACCAATTCCGCAGCAACGGCAAAACCAGCCCGGTGGGCCGCACCCGCACAACGCCCGCCGCTGGCAACAAGCGCCCCCTGAATTTTGGCGTGGTGAGCTGCTCCAGCCTAGCCCATGGCTTTTTCAATGCCTATGCCAAACTGGCCGAACGCGACGACATCGACGCCATCATTCATCTCGGCGACTATATTTATGAATATGGCACTGGCCAGTACGGCAATGTTCGCGAGTATGAACCAGCGACGGAAATAATTACGCTGTCCGACTACCGCACCCGCCACGCCCAATACAAGCGAGATGAAGACCTGCAAAAGCTGCACGCGCGCTTTCCCTTCATCACGATTTGGGACGACCACGAGTCGACCAACAACTCCTACCGCGACGGCGCAGAAAATCACACCGAGGGTGCAGAAGGTGTGTGGGAAGAACGTAAGGGTTTTGCCCAGCGCGCATACGACGAATGGATGCCTATTCGCTTGCCCGAACCCGGTAACCGCGCCAAGATTTTCCGCCGCGTGCAGTTTGGCGACATGGTCGACATGTTCATGCTGGACACCCGCCTGTTCGACCGCGACCTTGAGGCAGCCACGCCGATCAATCCCACCGATGGAGTTTCCAGCCAGCCCGACCGCACGATGATTGGAGAGGAACAGTACAACTTCTTGATTAACGGCATGCGTGCCTCGCAAGCCCAGTGGAAGCTGATAGGCAACCAGGTGGTGTTTCACCAGTGGATCATCAAACCTGGCTTGAACAACCCGGCTCCCAGCCCTGTGGGCGACCTGCTGGCCCCCTCAGGCCTGAATGGTGACGCTTGGGACGGCTACAGCGCCGAGCGCCAGCGCATCATCAATGCCCTGCGCGGCGACGATGGTGGCGAGGCTATCAACAACGTGGTTATTCTGACTGGCGATGTCCACAGCGCCTGGGTGGCCGACATCACCGATAACCCCAACCAGCCGATTGATGCGGCAGGCGGCTACAACCCAGTCACAGGCCAAGGCAGTGTGGCCACCGAGTTTGTGGTGTCCTCCGTCACCTCGCCAGGACTGGACGTACCCAACCAGGTCATTGAGTCCATTCGCTTGACCAGCCCACACATCAAACACGTGAACGTCACCGAACGCGGTTATAGCGTGCTGCGCGTGGCCGAGGACAAAACCACTTGCGAATATTGGGCAGTCAGCACCATTCTCGAGCGCGGCGGCTCTGAAACCTTGTCAGCCACCTTCGAGGTAGCCGACGGCGCCAACCGCATCAGTCAACAAGGTGTGTTCCCTGTGGACGTGGTCACTGGCCTGTTGGGTGTTTAAGGGTTTATGGGGTAAGATCCGGGCTGTTTGATTGAACAGCCCGCAAAGCTACTTCGCCCCGGATCCCCAAAGTGCCTCTGTCCAGAATTCTTCCTGCCCCTATCATTGGTGTCCTCACCGTCACCTTGATGAGCCTGTGCATCACCTTCTGGTTCATCGTGATGTTCCCGTTTATCCTGTTGCGCCTTGTGCCGGTGTACAGGCTGCAACGCTTGGCGTCGAACTGCTGTGTGCAAATTGCAACCTGGTGGGTAGGCTCAGACAAGCAACTGTACAAACTGCTGCACGGTCAGCAGGGGCAGGTTGAAATTCATGGCGACTTCAAACCGCACAGCAGTTATCTGGTGATCAGCAACCACACGGCCTGGGCCGACATTGTGGTCTTGTTCGATGTGCTGCACGGCCATGCGCCTTTTGGCCGGTTTTTTCTGAAGAAAGAACTGATTTGGGTTCCTATTGTGGGCGTGGTGTGCTGGGCCATGGATTTCCCCTTCATGAAGCGCCACAGCCGTGCCGCCATTGCGCGCAATCCGGCACTGGCCAGCCAGGACCTGGAAACCACCCGCAAAGCCTGCGAGGTTTACAAAGAAAGCCCGGTTACCGTGATCAACTTTCTGGAAGGTACCCGCTTTACACCCGCCAAAAAAGCCAAAACCAAATCACCGTATACTCGCCTGCTGGGCCCCAAATACGGCGGCTTGTCCGCATCGTTGAATGCCATGGGTGAGCAGTTTGCAGGCATGGTGAATGTCACCATTGCCTATGGCCCCAGCCAGGGCAACATCACGTGGAGCTGGCTGTGTGGGAAGCAACCCAATATGCAGGTACATGTTGAAATTCTGCCCATTCCTGCCGACATGATCGCAGGCGACTTTCGCAACGACCTGGAATTCAAGAACCGGTTTAAAACCTGGATTGGCAACATCTGGACCCTGAAAGACGAACGCCTCGCGGAGATGCGCCGCAAAGCCGGACACCCTTCAACGTGAACCACACCAGCACCGGCTTGACAGGTTTGTTAAACTACTCGAATTGCAGTCAAACGAAGTGATCTCCCCAATGCGCACCCGCTGGTTCCAACACATGCTGATCGCGCTGGCCGTACTGGCCACGCAATGGGCAGGTCTTGCCCACAGCATTGAGCACCGGGACACGCTGCAAGCAGAATCGCACGGCCACGCACACAGTTACAACAGCAAACACGCTGCCGCCAGCGATTTACTGCATTCCTGCCTGCTGTTCGATGGCCTTGCCACCGCACAGGCTGCGGTTTCCAACCCACCCACCAGCTGCGCATTGCCCCTGCTGGCCCAACTGGGCATTCAAAGTAGTGCGGTCACAGCGCCCAGAAATACCCTGTTCGCGCAACGGGTGCGGGTCCGCGACCCGCCCAGTTTTTCCTGAAGTAAAGAATCCCCTTTATTTTTGTCGCTTTCCGAACCCTTGTGTTGTCAAAACCGGGCCGGACAGCGGCATGCTGTATTTCAGGATAGAACATGAACAAATCCCAATTTCAGCGCCGTGCTGTGGCGCTGGCCAGCTTGCTTTTTATTGCACAAACCCAAGCCCTGGCCCAAGAAGCCTTGCTTGAATCTGTGGTGGTCACCGGCACAACCGAACAAGCAGAATCCATCACCAAACCTTTTTCAATCATTACCGCCGATGAGCTGAATGCCAATGGCGCCAGCACCGTGGGCGAGGCGTTGCGCTATCAACCGGGAGTGTCCGCCACAGGTTTCGGCCCCAATTCAAGCCGCCCAATTGTGCGTGGCCAAGATTCAGACCGAATCAAGATCCTGCGCAATTCAGCCGCCACGGTTGATGTGTCGGCACTCAGCTTCGACCATGCCCTGCCCGTAGATCCCTTTGCATTGCACCAGGTTGAAATCCTTCGTGGCCCTGCTGCGCTGGCCTACGGCGGCAATGCAGTCGGCGGTGTAGTGAACCTGGTCGACCAACGCATTGCACGCAAGCCTGTTCAAGGCCTTCAAGGCGAAGTCAACTTGCTGGGTGGCGGCGCAGCCGATCAAACTGCCGGCGGCTTTAAGCTGGATGCCGGCTTGGGGCAGGGCGTCAGCATTCATCTGGATGGATTCAAACGAACCACGCGCGACCTTGAAACCCCCACCTTCACTGATCCAGACGGAGTGACCGGAGACCGGGTACAAAACTCATCCTCGAAATCCGATGGCGCAGCCATTGGTGCATCGTTTCAAACCGGCAATGGCTATATTGGCGTGTCGGCTGAACGTTACAACAACGAATACGGTGTACCGAAATCCCTCGATGTGCGCATTGGCATGGAAAGCGAACGCTATGCACTGGAAGGTGAGCAAAATTTTAACAATGCTGCCTTTAAACAGGTGAAATACCGCCTGGCCAAAACCGATTACCAGCACCAGGAATTTGAAGACGGCGCGCCGGCCACCCTGTTTGTGAATGATGGCGTGGACGGCCGCGTGGAAGTGGCCTTGCAGCAGTTTTCAATTGCCGGCATGAACATCAACACCAGCACGGGCGTGCAGTTTGAGCGGACCGATTTTTCGGCGATTGGGGATGAAGCGTTTGTGCCCAGCACCAGCACCGATCAAACCGGGCTCTTCACCATCTTCCGTGCCAGCCGCGGACAGGAAAACAGTGGGGTATTCGAATTCGGTCTGCGTGGAGACCAAGTGGATGTGAATGCAGCCACCAGTGGTTTATCGCCCCTGAATGGCCCTGTCGCGGGCGCCGGTGTAGACGCGGGCCCTGGCATTAACCGCAGTTTTAGCCCGAGTTCCGTTTCCTTGGGCTATACAGCGCCTATTGGCAACGGCTGGTCGCTGGGTGGTTCAGTGTCTCGGGTGGAGCGCGCGCCCTCTAGCTTCGAGTTGTATGCCGACGGCGTGCATGTGGCCACGGATGCCTACGAGAAAGGCAATCCGAATTTGCAGGAAGAACGCGGCCGCCACCTGGAATTAACCGGCACCTGGGCACAAGGTGAATCCAAATTCAATGCCACCGCCTTCGCAAGCCGATACAGCAATTACATTGCCTTGATTGGACGCACAGGTGCCGATGCCGAATTTATTGAAGCGCCCGGAGAACCGCCCATTCAAGTGTTCGACTTCACAGCGGTTCCCGCAGAATTTCAAGGCATTGAACTGGGGTACCAAACCGCCTACGCCATGGGTGCTGGCAAGCTGCAGCCGTCCATTCAATACGACCTTGTACGTGGCAAACGCACCGATGGGGGCGGCAACCTTCCGCGCATCAGCCCGCAACGTGTGGTGGCCAGCGCCGCTTATACACAAGGTGGCTGGACCGTTACGCCTGAACTGATTTGGGTCAGCGACAGCAAAGCGGGTGCGGGCGATGTTGAAGTGGATGGTTACGAGTTGGTGAACTTGCGAATCGGCAAAGCATTCACCTGGGGCCGCACCGGTGGCGAAATATTCGCCAACCTTCAAAACCTGACTGATGAGCTGGCGTTTTCAGCCACAACGCTGAACACCGTGCGCGGTTATACGCCGCTGGGCGGGCGCTCTGCGCTGGTGGGTGTGAAACTGGCCTTCTAAGGCAAGGCTGGGCATTTAGTGTTTGTGATCACCGCCGCCACCATGGCTGTGGTGGTCACCTGCTGCCTTCTGGCTTGCCACCGCTTTCACCGGCATTTCAATTTTGCTGCCATCGGCTTTCTCAAATTGCAGGCTCAGTTCAATTTCCTGGCCAACCTCAACCGGTGCGGTTAAAGCCATCAGCATCACATGGTAGCCACCCGGCTTGAGCTCCAGCGGTTCGCCTGCCTTCATTTCAATGCGCTCGGCCATGCGCATGCGCATGATGTCGCCGTCCATTTTCATTTCATGCACTTCAGCAATTTCAGCGGCCGGGGTGGCCACGCCAACCAAGGCCATGGGTTCCTGACTGGTGATGGTCAAATAGGCACCAGTGGCGTCCTGCTCGCCCACAGTGGGGCGCACCCAGGCGTTCTGAACCGAAATTCCGTCTTGCACCTGCACGGGTGTTGTCGCCTGCTCTGCTACAGCAGGCGCATCGTGAGAATGGCCCGACTCTGCACCATGGTCATGATGTTCAGAACAGGCTGCCAAAGCCACCGCGGCAGACAAAACCGCCAAATGAATCATTTTCTTCACTTCAAACTCCCAAACACTTTTTTAAGCACGGCACTGCCCGCCGCAACCGGGTTGGCCCGAATCGCTTTCTCTTCCTCAGCCACCATCAAAAACAACGCATCTAGCGCCTTGTTGGTGACATAGCCTTCCAAGTTGGCGTCTTCGGCCTTCACCAAGCCAAAGCGGCTTCCCTTCTCGGCCAAGGCATTGTATTGCTGGGCCAAACCCACCTGTGCGGTTTTGCCTTTCACAATCGGCAGCAGCTGAGTGTACAAATCAGCTTGGGATTTGCTTCTGAAAAAGTCAGTCACTGCGGTGTCGCCGCCACTCAGTACTTGTTTGGCGTCTTCAACTGTCATGTTTTGAATGGTCTTTTTCAGTATGGCTTTGGCCTGTGGCACCGCCGCTTCCGCCGCGCGGTTCATGCTGATTTCCATTTGATCCAGCTGTGAACCCATGCCCACCATTTTCAGCAAACCCTTGCTGTTCTCCAAGTACTCCGGCAGTTTAATTCGCACTGCCGGGTTGCCCAAAAAGCCATCGGCTCTACCCAAGCTGCCCACTGCGGCATCGGCACCTTTGCTGAGCGTGGTGCGCAAAGCAGTTACTGCCTCTTTGCTGGTGATGCCGCTTAAATCTGCGGCCGCCACTGTACCGGCGAAGACCAAGGCAAACAAGGCCACGAAAAAGGCAAGTAAGGAACGCATCGAACGGATCATCTTGGCCTCCCAGCCAGCGGTGTTCAAGAATCGAGCAAGCGCGCTTTGCGTTCAGCCCGAATGAAAATATCAACAGCCTGACCTTTGTTTTTTGCACCCAAGCGCAAGAATATTTCCTTGATGTGCCCACGCACCGTATCCGGGCTGATGTCCATTTCACGCGCAACCTCTTTGGCCGACAAGCCTTCGGCGGTTTTTCGCATGATTTCCACTTGCTTCCAGGTCAAGGGTTTGTCCGAGCCCGGCGCATAAATGTTGGAATGGTATTCGTTGGCTGCCTTCTCCGCGCCTTTGGGCACATCGTCAAGCACACCCGCCTGTATCAGCAAATTTTGAAGGGCACGAAGCAGTTCAGGGTAGGTGCTGGCCTTGTTCACATAGAAATAGCCAGCCCGCTCAGCCTCGCGCGCCAGGTTTTTGTCCAGCACGCCCGAACAAATCAGTTTTGGGCATTGTGGAAACAGCACTGCGAATGTGTTGATGGTGCTCACACCCTTGGAGTCGGGGAGGTCGAGGTCGGCGATGACCAGGTCTGGTTCAACCTGAATCCCTCTGGCTTTCTCCATGCTCTCCACCACAATGATTTCACTGTGGGTGACCAGCTGGTCGATCATGTCGGCCAACATGATTGAGATCATCGGGTGGTCTTCAGCGATCAAAATTGTGGGTTTGTCCGTCAGCGAACCCATGTCTGCATGCCCTGTTTTTTCTTTTGTCATCAAGGCATTGTACTGCGAAAATTTAGAGCCGTGCCTGCGGGTTTGCCTGTGCCATCAGCCGTTCACGGCTTCCCTGTATGGCAGCCTGAATTTTTGGCACCAGTTTCTGCGCCACTTTTTCACCTTCCAGCAAAAACTCATGGCGCTGGTCCAGGTTCAATGCATCAGCGTGTTGCACACTGGGTTGTATCACCACATCGGCCCGGGCCAACTCGGCACGAATGGCTTGCTGGCTCAGAATATTGATGCTTTGGTCGAGCAACCCCCACCATCCCATGGCGCCTGCTCCAGTGCGCGGTTTTGCAGAAATATCCACCGCAATCACCACATCGGCGCCCATTTCACGGGCAGTCAGCACGGGTACAGGGCTTACCAAACCACCATCCACAAACTGGCGTTTTCCGATACGGGTGGGTAAAAATACGTTTGGAATGCTGCACGACGCACGCACTGCCTGCCCGGCGTTTCCGTAGTTAAAGGCGACCTTCTCACCACTTTCCAGGTCGGTGGCCACAGCTGCAAAACGAATCGGAAACTGATGGATGGCCTTGTTTTTCACTTGCGTATTCACATACTGCTGCAGTTTGTCACCGATCAAGAACCCCTGGCTGCTCAAGGTCAGGTCGCGAATGTCGGCTTCCTGCATACCCAAAGCTACGCTTTGCAGGGTGTAAGCATTCATGCCACTGGCATACAAAGCACCCACAAAGCTGCCTGCACTGGTACCCACCACAATGCTGGGTTTGATACCGTGGCTTTCCAGCACCTTGATCACGCCCACATGGGCAAAACCCTTGACACCACCACCGCCCAGCACCAAGGCAATCACAGGCTCGCGGGTTTTCGGTACAACGGGGTCTTGAGCCTGAGCAGCCGGTACAGGTTCAGGCAAGGGCGCCACTGGCGGTGCAACCGTGGCACAGGCAGACAGCACCAAGGACAACAAGGAAGCCAGGAAAATGCCAAAAGGCTTGTTTTTCATACACATTTTTCGAAAACTGATTCAAGAACAGGATGCTACCGCAGCGCAACAAACTTGGGTTGACAGAATCCACTAACGGCAAATTGAGCTGCAGGTTTACGATGAACTTCACCGCAACCCCTTGGTCCTAGAAAGGACCGTGTAAGTTCAATAGCGGCCTAATAGGGCGAACAACAGAAGGCGGAGATGAGATGAACCCAGCAATCATACCGATTGCAACTGCTGTTGACTTTACGCAACAACACCGCGGCAAACCAAAAGGTCGCCAAGCAAACCCACACTGCGTGTCCGAAGTTCTTGCCGTTCTGGGTGGGGAAACATTGCGCCGCGACCTGCTGATTGAATACCTCCACCTGCTGCAGGACCACCTCGGCTGCCTGCCGAAAACTCACCTCGCTGCGCTGGCTGAATGCCTGAAGCTGTCACAAACCGAAGTGTTCGAAGTGGCTACCTTCTACCATCACTTCGATGTAGTGGACTCCGAACACTCCGCAAACCACGATCTCACTGTGCGTGTGTGCAATGGCCCGTCTTGTTGCATGGCGGGAGCAGAGGAACTGATCGAGAAATTGCCTGCACTGCTTGGCAGCACCGTGCGGGTTCAAGCGGTGCCCTGCATTGGGCGTTGCGAGCAAGCCCCGGCTGCTGCTGTGGGCCAGCATGAAATGGGCTGGGCCAATCACCATGAAATTATGGAAGCAGCATTTGGTCAGCACACCAAGGCCTTGCCACCGCGCCACACTGGTGTGGCGCAATACAAAGCCGCAGGGGGTTATCAACTTTTGCACGAATGTATAACGGGAAAACGCACAGTTGAATGGGTCATCGACACACTCTCAAGTTCAGGCCTGCGCGGCCTGGGTGGCGCGGGTTTTCCAGCCGGCAAAAAGTGGGCCATTGTGCGCGAGCAACACGCACCCCGTTTGATGGCTGTGAACATTGATGAAGGCGAACCCGGTACCTTCAAAGACCGCAGCTACCTTGAACACAATCCACATCAATTTTTGGAGGGCATGCTGATTGCCGCTTGGGCCGTTCAAGCCAGCGCCATTTACATTTACCTGCGCGACGAATACCACGCCTGCCGGGCCATGCTGCAAAACGAACTGGCCCTTCTCAAAGCCAACCCACCCATGGCCAACATGCCCACCATTGAACTTCGTCGTGGCGCAGGCGCCTACATTTGCGGTGAAGAATCGGCCATGCTGGAGTCGATTGAAGGAAAACGTGGCCTGCCCCGGCTACGCCCGCCTTACGTGGCTCAAGTGGGTTTGTTCAACAAACCCACACTGGTTCACAACTTTGAAACCCTGTACTGGGTACCCGCGATCCTGGAAAAAGGGGTAGGCTGGTTTTCCGAACAGGGTCGCCACGGGCGAAGTGGTCTACGGTCGTATTCTGTATCAGGGCGCGTGAATAAACCTGGCGTTCACCTGGCCCCGGCAGGTATCACCCTGAACGAGCTGATTTCCGAGTACTGCGATGGCATGCTGCCCGGCCACACCCTTTATGGCTATTTGCCAGGCGGAGCATCTGGCGGAATATTGCCTGCAGTACTGGCCGATGTGCCACTTGATTTCGACACCCTGCAGACCCACGGCTGCTTTATCGGCTCCGCGGCTGTTGTGGTGTTCTCTCAAGCGGACAGCGCTGTGAACATGGCCCGCAATCTGATGCGGTTTTTCGTGCATGAAAGCTGCGGGCAATGCACTCCCTGCCGCACCGGAACCGCCAAAGCCCTGGCCTTGATCAATCAACCCAAGTGGAATGTGCCTTTGCTGCAGGAGCTCTCTGCCGTCATGCGCGATGCCTCCATTTGCGGTCTGGGCCAGGCGGCCCCCAATCCGATTGATTGTGTCATTCGCTACTTTCCTCAGGAATTGGAATTCGAGCCAAGAGGCAGCAAATCATGAACGCCTCGCAAATGATCCGCTTACAGCTCAACGGCGAAACTGTTGAAGCCCTGCCTGGTGAAACCCTGCTGCAAGTCGCCCAACGCGAAGGCATCCAGGTACCCCACCTTTGCTACAAAGCCGGCCTTGAAGCCGCTGGCAACTGCCGCGCCTGCGTGGTCGAAGTGGAGGGCGAGCGCACCCTGGCCGCCTCGTGTTGCAGGCAGGTCGTAGCGGGCATGGTGGTGCAGACTGATTCAAACAAAGCCATCGCCGCGCAAAAAATGGTGCTGGAACTGTTGCTGGCCGACATGCCCAACCATGCAAACCCAAAAGCGCTGAAAACCGACAATGAATTGACCCACTGGTGCCAGCAAATGGAGATTGAAGGCAGCCGGTTTGACGCGCGAGCAGCCGTGCCTGCCGACCTGTCCCACCCAGCCATCGCGGTAAACATGGACGATTGCATTCAGTGCACCCGCTGCGTGCGCGCCTGCCGGGACGTGCAGGTGAACGATGTCATTGGCCTGGCTTTTCGCGGTGAACATGCCGCAATTGTGTTTGATCAAGGTGATGCGCTGGCCCAATCCACCTGCGTGGCCTGCGGCGAATGCGTACAAGCCTGCCCCACGGGTGCGTTGAGCCCAGCCAAAGCTGCGGCACACCAGCCCGCAGATAAAACAGTGGATTCCGTATGCCCTTATTGCGGTGTGGGCTGTCAGCTTACTTACCACGTGAAGGGCAATTCCATTTTGCGTGTCGAAGGTCGCAAGGGGCCCGCCAATGAAGGCCGCCTGTGCGTCAAGGGACGCTATGGCTTTGACTATGTTCATCATGAACAACGGCTCACCCAACCGCTCATTCGCCGCGAAGGAGTTACCAAAAACCCGGTCGATCTATTGGATCCAGATCAAGTGAATAGCGCATTTCGCCCAGCCACTTGGGACGAAGCACTGGCCTTGATCGCCGGCCGGTTCAAGCAAATTAAATCCACGCATGGCGGCCATGCACTGGCTGGTTTTGGCTCTGCCAAATGCAGCAACGAGGAAGCCTATCTGTTTCAAAAACTGGTTCGCACCGGTTTTGGTACCAACAATGTTGACCACTGCACCCGCCTGTGTCACGCCTCGTCAGTGGCCGCATTGCTGGAGGGTATTGGGTCGGGAGCCGTGTCCAACCCGGTGATGGATGTAAACCAGGCCGAAGTGATCTTCGTAATTGGTGCCAACCCCACAGTGAATCATCCTGTGGGCGCCACCTGGATTAAAAACGCGGTTAAAAACGGCGCCAAACTGATTGTGGCTGACCCCAGGCGTTCAGACCTGGCACGGCACGCCACCCATTTTTTACAGTTCAAGGCCGACAGTGACGTGGCATTGCTCAATGCCTTGTTGCACATCATCATCGAAGAAAACCTGATTGATCGGGAATTCATTGATCAACGTACCGAAGGCTTTCAGGAACTGAAATCGAATGTAGCCAGTTGTACGCCCGAGGCCATGTCATCCATCTGTGGCATTTCACCGGTTGAATTGCGTGCAGTGGCCCGCCTGTATGCCACATCCAGTGCATCCATCATTTTGTGGGGCATGGGCATTTCACAGCACACCCACGGCACCGACAACGCGCGCTGCCTGATATCACTGGCACTGATCACCGGTCAAATTGGTCGACCTGGCACGGGCCTTCATCCCTTGCGCGGTCAAAACAATGTGCAGGGCGCATCAGACGCCGGGCTGATCCCCATGATGTACCCGGACTACCAACAGGTGTGCAATCCCGAAGCACAAAAGCGGTTCGAAGCCCTTTGGAAAACAGCACTTTCCAACACCCCCGGGCTCACCGTGGTCGAGACCATGCAAGCCATTCTCGCTGGTGAGGTCAAAGGCATGTACATACTCGGTGAAAATCCGGCCATGTCCGACCCCGATTTAAACCATGCCCGAAAGGCACTGGCCGCACTCGATTTTCTGGTGGTGCAAGACATCTTCCTGACCGAAACGGCAAGCCTTGCCGATGTTGTTTTACCCGCCAGCGCCTTTCCTGAAAAAACCGGCACTTTCACCAATACCGATCGCCTGGTTCAACTTGGGCAACAAGCCATCGACCCGCCCGGTCAAGCACGGCAAGACCTTTGGATTATTCAAAGTATTGCTCAAGCCATGGGGCTGGACTGGGATTACAACAGTGTGGAAGAAGTATTTGATGAAATGCGCCGCGCCATGCACAGCATTGAGGGCATCACCTGGCAACGCCTGCAACGCGAGCACGCTTTGGTTTACCCCTGCGCCCATGAAGGAGACATTGGCCAGGCCGTGGTGTTTACCGAGCACTTCCCGACACACAATGGAAAAGCTCGCCTGGTGCCAGCCCGATACCGTGGGGCCGCTGAAACACCTGATTCCGAGTTCCCCTTTGTATTGATCACCGGACGACAACTGGAACACTGGCACACTGGCAGCATGACCCGTCGCGCCAGCGTTCTGGATGCCATTGAACCCGAACCCACCGCACTGCTTCATCCCGAAGATTTAAAAGCCTTAAACATTAAGGCTGGCAACACCATTCGGCTTCAATCCCGCCGCGGTAAGGTAGAGCTGTTTGCACGCGCCGACACGGGCACACCACCGGGCCATGTGTTTGTGCCTTTTTGTTATGCCGAGGCAGCAATCAACAAACTAACCCACGCAGCACTTGACCCCGACGGAAAAATTCCCGAGTTCAAGTACTGCGCTATTGCGGTGCACAAAAAATAGGGAAAACCCTGATTTTGTCAAACTTTAATGAATAAAGTGACACACAACGAGTGACACCTATTTGCCCGCTTTTGGACAAATTCACAGTTTGTGACATGTTTAGGGTCAAAGAAAAAATGAAATGCACTCGAACTGTGCGTTCTGGAGACCTGTCGTGGCCCTGCAAATTACTGTCTCACCGAACATGATCACGCCCGCGCTTGACCGTGGGATGAAGAACAATATTGCCCGTAAATCAGGCAATAAACACGTGCATGGTGACGTCTATAAACAGCGCACTGCCTGGAAAAAAATCTGTGACTTTGTGAGCTCCACGCGTGCCATTCAAGTAGTTGCAAAAGCGCATTTTGAATCCAAACAATACTCCGAAGCAGCCATTCTGCGGAAAGACTACCAAGCAACCCAAAAATCAAACGCGCTGGGCCGCGCACTGACAGAAGACGAGTATGACGACGCAGTGTGGAATTCCAGCGGTGTTCAAAACCGCTTGATGCGGGAAGACTATATTCGCTACAGCCCCAATTACTACAACAAGGAAAACGGAACCACCTCTCGCAACCTGTGGGCCCGTCGATTCTCCAAGTTAAGCCATGCCTTGCATGGCCTTTGCGAAATGAATGCCGCACCCACCGGCATGACTTACAACGTGATGCGCAACACTGCTGCCCATGGTGTTGATGAAAAAAGCACCAAGAACAAACTTTTCATGTTTGGAATGCTTGGGTTCATCGGTGTGGCCACTACCGAATTATTGAGCGCAATACGGGGCCTGTCCAGCAACAGTGCCACTTTCCTGGGTCAGGGTATTTTGACTTTGCTCATCGCGTTCCCTGTGGCTTCTTCTGCCTTGGGGTTCTTGGGCTTTTGCGCTGGCCTGGCCAGCCAAATCGCAGTTCAAAAACACAAGGTCAACACGAAACAGAAAGAAAACCTTTCAAAAGACGTCAGCGAAAATCTTCAAAAAATACTGTCACAACTCAAATCCATCAAAGACAAACCCGAACTGATCCAGATCATGGCCAAAGCAATGCAAGGCAAACATCACATTCTGAAAAAAATCAAATCGAACAGTCTGGATGCTCAAGGTGTTCCCATTATTTTGAATGCTGCACTGGCCGCAATTGATCCCGGCAAAAGCGACCTTGAAAACATGCAGGCCCTTAAAACTGCCTTAGGGCATTACATGCAGGTTGAAAAACCAGCAGGCGAATCAGCCACCCTTTGGGCACGCTACCGCTATGCCAAAGCAGTCACCACCAAAGAAAGCCACTATGTCGCGCTGGCAAGCACTGTAGACCACATGGATGTTGACAACCCGCATGCCAAAGCCATTCAAGATGCCCGTCGACAAACCGAAGAAATTCTTGCGCCTGCCATCCACAATTTTGCCCTCAAAACACTTGCCTACCCAGCGGCATTGCTTGATCGCGTGGCCAACACTCAAATAGCGCCCACCTTGCGAAAATGGGCCAGCGAGAGCTACCAAAAAGCACAAGCCAAGAAAATGAGCGACCCCAGCAGAGCAGCAAAAAACTGCTTTAAAGGTGAGTACATGGCCAAAAATATTCACCAGTACGGCCCCGTCACACGTGCCTGTATAAAAATTGCCGAAGGCATGCGTTTGTTCAACATGAACGTGGTCTTGGCATCGAATGCCAACCTGTCGCGAATATTCAACAACATGGCACTTTTTGTGAACAACGCTGTGGGTACAAGCCCTGCGTCACGTTCCATGTGCAACAGCCTGGGGCGCTTTTTCGGGGGCGCCGTGTTGGCACTTATCTTCGGTACTTTCATTCCGATTGCCGCCGACGCCACAGGCGGCCCCACGACTGTCAGCACCGACGGAAACTTCCCGGTGAATTTTTCCATGACCAACATTGGCATCCTGATGTTCCTGCTGTCCGCCCCTACCTTGCTGGTTCAGGGGCTCGCACACGTGGCCGCACGTATAGAAGGCTGGGAAGGCAATATCAACAAAACACCCCCGGCAGGTGTTCCCGCATTCCGGTTTGCACGCTGAACTCTTGCCCCGACAGCTTGTTTGGCAAGCATTAGTCAAGTCTGCAATAATCGGTTTGTCGTCATAGCCACTTCACAGGTTCTATGAAAACACACCCGCACGATTTGGTTGATGCCCAAAAGGTACCCAAGCCTATTGCAGGCCTGTTGCACAGCGCTGGCATACACATTAACGGCACTGAGCCCTACGACATTCAGATACTCGACGAACGCTTGTTCAACGCTGTACTCAGCCATGGTTCTATCGGCCTGGGCGAGGCCTACATGAATGGTTGGTGGACCGTGGCGCGACTCGACGAAATGATGTTTCGACTGATGCGAAACAATGCCGACGAACACACCAAAGCCTGGACCAAAATGCAATGGTTGATGCTTGCTTTGCGCGAGAAAGTTATTAATCTGCAAGCGCCCACACGCGCATTTCAAGTGGGGGAACACCATTACGACACTGGCAATGACCTGTTTGAAGCCATGCTCGATCCTCTCATGATCTATTCATGTGCTTACTGGGAACAAGCCCGGAATCTTGAACAGGCACAGTTGCACAAACTCGACATGATTTGCCAAAAATTGCAGTTGCAGCCTGGTGAAAAACTGCTGGACATCGGTTGTGGCTGGGGTGGGTTGGCTTGGTACGCAGCAACTCATTTTGATGTGCAAGTACTGGGCATTACCGTGTCAGCCCAGCAACAACAATATGCCCGGGCGCGTTGTGCCGGTTTGCCTGTAGAAATTGAATTGATTGATTACCGCGACTTGCAAGGCCAATACGACAAAGTGGTATCCGTGGGGATGTTTGAACATGTGGGCTTAAAAAACTACCCAGCCTATTTTGAAGCGGTGCACCGTCTTTTAAAACCCGATGGTCTTTTTTTGTTGCACACCATTGGCGGCTTTAATAAAACCGAGGCCACTGATCCCTGGATCGACAAATACATTTTTCCGAACGGAAAAATTCCATCGCCCAGCGAAATTGCCGAACATGTTGACGGCAAACTGGTGCTGGAAGACTGGCACAACTTTGGCACGGATTACGACAAAACACTGATGGCCTGGCATGCCAATTTTGAAAAGGCTTGGCCCACACTTCAAGCCAATTACGATGAACGTTTTCATCGCATGTGGACGTATTACCTGATGACCTGCGCAGCTTACTTCCGTGCCCGCAAAGGCATGCTGTGGCAATTGGTTTTCAGTCACCGCGAGAACTCACAGGTCTACCGCAGTAAACGACCCAGGTTTTAACTCCGTTTGATTTATTACACACACGTATTAATTGACGGCCCTGCTTAATTTCAATATATTACGCATACGTAATAATTGGAATGTACATGGATCGTCGTCTTTTTTTCATGCTGAACCGCGCGCGCGCTGTACTTTATCGCCACGCCGACAGTGGTGTTGAACAAGCCATTGGTGTACCGGCGGCACAAGTCAGTTTGCTGTTTGCGCTGGATAAATTTCCACAGGCTTCCATGCAAGAACTTGGCGAAGTGCTTGGTTTGAACAGCTCTGCCATGACGGGTCTGGTGCAACGCATGAAAACCGCCAAACTGATTGAACGGGTGGTTTCAAGAGAAGATGCCCGCGTGGCTCACCTGAGAATGACCAACAAAGGCAGGGACAAAATGCAGGCGGCCAAACCCTTGTTGGTCAAATTAAACAAACAACTGGTCGAAGGTTTCACCACGGAAGAAATTGATACCGTGCTGAAGTTTTTGAATGCCGTACACACGCGTTTCTCGCAACCCAAAGGAGATACTGAATGAACACCACGCGCCTGGCCCAAACATTGGCCAGCAGTCCTTTTTTCCAGTTTGCCAAACTGAGTACTGTGAACAAAAACTCAGAAGAACATGTTCAACTGGGTTTTGATTCTTTTCTGAAAAACCACATTGGAACCCTCCATGCTGGCGCCTTGTTTACCGCCGCTCAAGCAGATGCAAAAGTGCAACTGCTACAAGCATTGGCACTGCACAGCCATGGCTGGAAAATCGCGGCTTATACCAGCAGAATCGCTTACAAACGACCTGCGAAAGGGCCTGTTTGGATCCACACCACAGCGCCCACAATTGATTTCGACAACAGAGTGGCGCACACGGTGAGCACCTTGAACAACGAGGCCAACGAACCCTTGGCTGAACTTCACATTCAGTTCCGCTTGTCCCAAGGAGAGCAATAATGCTGGACACACTGCTTACCCTGATCATGCGACCCCTGGTCAAGATGCAAATGGATGGCAAAGTACCTTTTGCCAAAGCCTGTGGCGTGCGCTTAAGCAGCATGGGCGATGGCGTGGCGCGTTGTGAAATGGCACAGAAGCCCGAACTGCTAGACGACACCGGCAAGCTTGCTGACGGTGCTCTGTTTACCTTGGCCGAGACATGCTCCGGTGCGGCCATGGCGGGCGGCTTTGCCTCGGTTATTTTGGGAGTTCGACCAGTGGCCGCCCAAGTCGAATTTGAGGTGCTGAAACCCGCACTTGGCCTGATCAATGCCCAGGCCAAGGTGGCGCAAGCCATTTCACCGCTGAAGAAGACACTCCGCACTACTGGAAAAATCAATTTTCCAGTTGAAGTGGAGGTCAGCGATGCGAGCGGGCACAGCGTGGCCCGCATGCGTGTTACCTGGAACCTGAAGAAAAATTAAAGGGTCCGCCTAATGCGCAGTACGCAGGTGTTTCAGGCTTTTGTACGCCAGTACACTGGCCAGCAACATGAGCACCGCGCCAGCGATTGAAGTCAGTTGCATGCCTTCCATAAAGGCATGCCTGGCGGCCTGTAACAAACTGATTTGTTCAATCGCGGGCAATTGAACGGCAGAAGCCACGGCCCCACCCAGAGTGTCCTGGGCCGCACGCTGAATGTCGCTCGGCCAGGCTGGGTTTAATAAACTCTCCATGCGATCACGGTAAATAGCCACACCTATGCTGCCGAATACCGCAATGCCCACGGCACCTCCGAATTCAGCGCCGGTTTCTGCCAATGCAGAAGCCGCGCCAGCCTTCTCGGGTGGGGCACTGCTGATGATCAATTCTGTGCCCAAAGTAAACATTGGGGACAAACCCAAAGCAAGTATCACCGTGGCCAACACCAGCAATCCCATATCCGCTTTAATGCTCAACAAAGCCAGGCCTGCAAAGCCAATCGCCGTACCCAATAATCCAAACACAACCAATTTGGCTTGCCCCAGTTGTTTGGCCAGCCAAGGCGTGATGTTGGTGCCCACCACAAAAGCCAGGGCCCAGGGCACTGTCCAGGCACCTGCCACCAAAGGTGTCAAGCCCAGCACCAATTGCAGGTATTGGGCAATGTAAACATAGACACCAAACATGGTCAGGCAACTCAACAGGTAAGTGCCCAGCACAGCCTTGAAGCCGGGTGCCTTGAACAGGTTTAGATCAATCAACGGGTCCCTCAAATTAGCCTGCCTGCGCACAAACCACACGCCAAGCGCCAAACCCCCTCCGAAACTCAAGGCGCCCATCGTGTTCACGCCCTGTTCGGCAGTGTTTTTCAGTGCATAAATGAGGAGAAGTACCGCACTGAGTGAAAGCGCTGCACTGGGCAGATCCATGCGACCTGCAGATTCATCCTTGTATTCAGGCAACAGGCGTGGCGCAAGTACCAACAACAAAATCATCACCGGAACATTGATCAAAAAAACCGAGCCCCACCAGAAATATTCCAGCAATACCCCACCGACCAAAGGCCCCATCACTGCGCCAATTGAAAAACTGCTAATCCAGATACCAATCGCTTTCATGCGCTCGGCGGGATCATCGAACATGTTGCGAATCAGCGAAAGCGTGGAGGGTGCAATTGTGGCGCCTGCCAAACCGTGCAAAGCACGGGTTACGATCAACATTTCAGCACTGTTTGAGAATGCCGCCAAAACCGACGCGACTCCAAACGCAGCGGCACCAATCATCAACAAACGCCTGCGACCTATTCGGTCACCCAGTGTGCCCATAGTGATTAGGGCACCAGCCACCATGAATCCATAAATATCAACAATCCAAAGTAGCTGCGTGCTACTGGGTTGAAGGTCTGCGCTAATTGCGGGTATTGCGAGATTCAATACCGTCAGGTCCATGGAATAAAGTACACAAGCCAATGCAATAACAGACAGGCCGATCCACCTTGCTTTGCTGGATTCCATGAATTTGCATCCCCAATAAAAAAACCCCACAACAGAGTGTGTGGGGTTTGAGCTTAATCGAAGATTGCGATTACGCGATCAAGAGCGTTGTGCTTAAACGTCAATATTGCCGGCTTTCAAAGCGTTGCTTTCGATAAACGCCCTACGAGGTTCAACTTCATCGCCCATCAAAGTCGTGAAAATTTGATCGGCAGCAATCGCGTCTTCAATTTGAACGCGCAGCAAACGGCGCACGGTTGGGTCCATGGTGGTTTCCCACAATTGTTGTGGGTTCATTTCACCTAAACCTTTGTAGCGCTGTTTGGTAATCGCTTTTTCTGCTTGTTCGCGCAACCATTGCATGGCCTCGCGGAAACTTTGCACTGCTTGTACCTTTTGCTTTTCACCCTCGCCACGCTGAATTTCAGCGCCTTCAGAAATCAGGCCTTTGAAGGTTTTTGCAGCATGAGCCAACAAGGGGTAATCCGCACCATGAACAAAGTCCGGATCAATTGTGGTGACACGCACATTGCCATGGTGGCGACGATGAATCAACACACGGTGTTTGTCACTTTGCTCATCAAACTGTGAAAACACAGTCATGATTGCGGGGTCGAGTACGGCCTGCAAACGGGCTGCGCTGGCCTTGGATGCTTCTTCCGAATCCAGATCCAGTTCAACACCTTCCACAATCGCGTTCAGTACATCAGGATCAATCATTCGGCTTAAACGACGCACCACTGCTTCCACAGTCACAAATTGTCGGGCCAGCTCTTCTAGCGCTTCACCCTTGATCGGCTCTTTGCCTTCGCTTGGAATCAAGGCTGCTTTTTCCATGGCAATAGTCAGCATGTACTGCGCCTCTTCCTGATCATCTTTCAGGTAGCGCTCGTCTTTACCGTGCTTTACTTTGTACAGCGGCGGTTGAGCAATATACACATGGCCGTGTTCAACCAGTTCAGGCATTTGGCGATAAAGCAGAGTCAGCAAAAGGGTACGAATGTGCGCGCCGTCCACGTCCGCGTCGGTCATGATGATGATGCGGTGGTAACGCAGCTTGGCCAAGTTGAAATCGTCCTTGCCAATGCTGGTACCCAGGGCTGTAATCAAGGTGGTGATTTGCTCTGAGGTCAACAGCTTGTCAAACCGCGCTTTTTCTACGTTCAATACCTTGCCACGCAGCGGCAAAATGGCTTGAAACTTGCGGTCGCGGCCCTGCTTGGCCGAGCCACCCGCAGAATCGCCCTCAACAATATAAATTTCGCATTTAGCAGGGTCACGTTCCTGACAATCGGCCAGTTTGCCTGGCAAACCCACACCATCCAGCACACCTTTGCGGCGCGTCATGTCGCGGGCTTTGCGCGCAGCTTCACGGGCACGCGCTGCTTCAACAATCTTGCTGCAAATCAGCTTGGCATCGTTAGGTCGCTCTTCCAAGAACTCACTGAGTACCTTGGCCACAATGTCTTCCACAGGTGCACGCACCTCGCTGGACACCAGCTTGTCTTTGGTCTGGCTTGAAAACTTGGGTTCAGGCACTTTCACAGACAGCACGCAGCACAGACCTTCGCGCATGTCATCGCCGGTTACTTCCACTTTCTGCTTCTTGGCAATTTCATTGACTTCAATGTACTTGCCGATTACGCGGGTCATGGCCGCCCGCAAACCGGTCAGGTGTGTACCGCCATCGCGTTGCGGAATATTGTTGGTGAAACACAGCACCGATTCATTGAAGCCATCATTCCATTGCATCGATACTTCAACACCAATGCTGGTACCGGGAATACCACCGTAAGTTTCGGCTGGGCGTTCACCCGCTGCGTAAAACGTATTCGGATGCAAAATTTTCTTGTTGGCATTGATGAATTCAACAAACCCCATCACGCCGCCGCTTCCGGCAAAATCGTCTTCTTTGCCAGTGCGCTCGTCTTTCAGGCGAATGCGCACGCCGTTGTTCAGAAAGCTAAGTTCACGCAGGCGTTTGGCCAGAATTTCATAGTGAAAATCGTTGTTCTGCTGAAAAATTTCGGTGTCGGGCAGAAAGTGAACTTCCGTACCACGCTTGTCAGTGGTACCCACAATTTTCATGGGCGACACATCCACACCGTCTACCTGCTCAATGATTCTGTTCTGAACAAAACCACGGGCAAACTCCAGCTGATGCACTTTGCCTTCACGGCGAACAATCAGACGCAACCAGCTCGACAAAGCGTTCACACAACTCACACCCACCCCGTGCAAACCACCGGACACCTTGTAGCTGTTCTGGTTGAATTTGCCGCCAGCATGCAACTCGGTTAACGCAATTTCAGACGCAGAGCGCTTGGGCTCATGCTTGTCATCCATTTTTACGCCGGTCGGAATGCCCCGCCCGTTGTCAGTCACGCTGATTGAATTGTCTGCATGAATAGTCACCACGATGTCATCGCAGTGACCTGCCAAAGCCTCGTCAATCGAGTTGTCAACGACTTCGAACACCAGGTGGTGCAAGCCTGTGCCATCGGAAGTGTCACCGATGTACATGCCGGGTCGCTTTCGGACCGCTTCCAGGCCTTCAAGAATCTGGATTGAACCTTCGCCGTAATCTGCGTTGTTGCCTTGTACGGGCAAATCACCGCCGTTCTGTGTTTCTGAAGTCATAAGAGTGTTGTTGTTTTCGCTTTATTGTCGTTTTAAATACGCATGGGCATGACGACATACTTGAAATCGTCTTTGCCTGGGGTGGTCACCAGTGCACTGCTGTTTCCGTCTTGTAACGTGAACTGCACGGTTTCCGACTTGAGGTTGTTCAACACATCCAACAGGTAGTTTACGTTAAAACCCACGTCAATCTCGGGACCTTGGTACTCGACTTCCATTTCATCCCGGGCTTCTTCCTGATCGGAGTTGTTGGCCACAATAGTCAAACCATTGGCACCCAGCACCCAGCGAATACCGCGGAATTTGTCACTGGTCAAAATTGAAGCGCGTTGCAATGAGTGCAACAAGGCGTCGCGGGAAATAACCACGTGGTGCTGATGGGTTTTCGGAATCACGCGTTGATAATCGGGGAACTTGCCTTCCACCAACTTGGTGATCAGGGTGATATCCGAGAAGGTGAATTTGGCCTGGTTGCTCGCCAAATCAATCGTTACAGTGTCATCGGTGTCATTTAACAAACGCGACAGCTCAAGCACGGTTTTACGCGGAATAATCACCTCATGCTTGGCGGTGCCACCTTGACCAGGTGCATCGGCATAAGCCAGGCGGTGTCCATCGGTGGCCACAGCGCGAACACAGGCACTTTCAATCACCAACAAAACACCGTTCAGGTAATAACGCAGGTCTTGTTGAGCCATGGAAAAGTGAACCATGCCCAACAGGTTCTTGAGCATCTTTTGCGGCAAACTGATTTGTGTCACCCATTCTTTGGGTTCCTGCACCAGCGGGAAATCTTCAGCAGGCAGGGTTTGCAAGGCAAAACGGCTTTTCTTGGCCTGCACCGACATCTTTTTGCCGTCCAGTTTAACCATCACATCCGAATCTTCTGGCAGTGATCTCAAAATATCCAGGAATTTTCTAGCAGCCACAGTGGTTGCGGTGTCTTCACCACCCGCACCCACTTCTGCACTGGTTTGTATCTGCATTTCAATGTCTGAAGACAGCAATGTCAGCAGGCCGCCCTGTTTTTTCAGCAGAATGTTGGCCAACACCGGCAAGGTGTTTCGACGTTCCACGATGTTGCTGACAATTTGCAGTTTTCGAACCAATGCATCGCGTGAGCTATGAATTAATTCCATTTAATATTTCCTTATAGGATTAGTTAATAGAGTTGATTCAATTCTGTGGACAACTCTATTTTTTCCTTTGAATTGAGCTTCTTAGGTTCTTTCAAAATGGGTGTAGAACTTCCGGGACTCGATCTGCATACTGTGGATAACTTTTTTCGGATTTTCCAGGTTCTTTTTTTTCTGTGGATAACTCGTGTTGTTCTGCACGCTTATTACACAGTTATCCACAATTCTAAATCAACCCTTCAGGGTTTGGTCCAGCACGTGCAGCGCATGGTTCAACTCTGAAGACTGATTTCGCAATTCCGATATCTTGTTTACCGCATGCAGCACCGTGGTGTGGTCTCTCCCACCAAACAACTCACCAATTTCCACGTAACTTTTCTCGGTTAATTCTTTGGCCAAATACATGGCGACTTGGCGCGGCAGCACAATTTGCGCTTGCCTGCGCTTTGAAAACATGTCTGCCACCTTGATTTTGTAGTAATCAGCCACTGTTTTTTGAATACTCTCAACCGACACTTGGCCATGGTGGACTGAAATCATGTCGCGCAAAGCTTCACGCACCAGGTCCATGGTCACCGGCTTGTTGTGAAAACTGGCAAATGCCATGATTCGTCTCAAGGCGCCTTCCAGCTCGCGAATGTTGCTGCGCATGTGTTTGGCCACGAAAAAGGCCACATCTTCCGAAAACATTATTTTTTGCTGTTCGGCTTTCTTCAGCAGAATGGCCACCCGCATTTCAAGTTCGGGAGGTTCAATGGCCACGGTCAAACCGCTGTTGAAACGCGAAATCAGCCGGTCATCCATCCCCTGAATGTCTTTGGGATAGGTGTCGCTGGTGATGATAATTTGCTTCTTCGCGGCAATTAACTGTTCGAATGCATAGAAAAATTCTTCTTGCGTTCGGCTTTTGCCCCCGAAGAACTGAATATCGTCGATCAAAAGCAGGTCGAGCGAGTAATAAGAGCGCTTGAATTCTTCAAATGCCTTTTTTTGATAGGCCTTGACCACATCGCTGACGTACTGTTCAGCATGGATATAACGAATTTGGGTGTTTGGGTTTTGTTCCAGCAGGCGGTTGCCGATGGAATGAATCAGGTGGGTTTTGCCCAAGCCAACACCACCATACAAAAACAGTGGGTTGTAGCTCACGCCCGGGTTGGACGCCACTTGTTCAGCAGCGGCCCTGGCCAGCTGGTTTGCGCGGCCTGACACGAAGTTGGAAAAACACAGGTCGCGATTCAAGCGGCTGCGTTCATACACCGTGGCAGCGATCTCATCGCGCTTTACGGCGGCCACTTTGGGTGCACCTTGTGCTACGGCTTCATTGCTGTTTTTGGCTGTGGCTGGGGCAGGGGCGATTAGAGGACTGGCCTGTTTTGCTGCAACTTGCCATTGGATGGCCATGTCGCAGCCAAAAAACTCGGAGGCCAGTTCGTTGAAGCGACCGCCATAATTGTTCAGCACCCAGTCCAGCTTGAATCGGTTCGGGGCAGCCATGCTCAGGCTGGCGGTGTCTTCATCAAATTCAACCACAGTCAGTGGTTCGATCCACAGTTTGATCTGTTGGGCTGGAATTTCCTTCCGAAGCGCTTCAACACAGTGGTTCCAGAATTGATCAATCACGTTATGAACAGCCTTATTATTCGGATGAACTGCTTTGCAGGAATTAAAACTCAGCGCTCCATTGTATCCAAACCCCCACGGATTGAGTGAGCGATTGACCGCCTTCACGCGAACTTGCAGATTTTTCTAGGTTTTTCCAGAATTTGCCTCTATAATTTCGGGTTCCCTTGGTGTGGGCTTCGATCCTTATTGGCTTCGTGTAATATGCCAAGCCAAGGGCCAAACCAGTTTTAACCTATTTTTCGCCAAATTTTAAGCCCATGTGGGCCAGAGGCTTGCCATGAAACGCACTTATCAACCTTCTAAAGTTCGCCGTCAAAGAACACACGGCTTTTTGGTACGCTCACGCACCCGTGGTGGTCGCGCTGTGCTGCGTGCACGTCGCTCCAAAGGTCGCGCACGTTTGTCCGTTTAAGCCTGGCGCTTTGAACATTCCGAATTGCACAGGGTGGGTTCCGGGTCGCATGCGACAAAAATCACTCGATCTGAAACATTTGGCGGCCTGTTAAAAACCAGGCCAGTGGCCAAAACAGATCGATTGATGCTTCACGCACTGTTCGAGGACACTCCACCGCAGTTCGGAATACTGATCCCCAAGCGCTTGGCCAAACGGGCCGTGGATCGAAATACGTTAAAACGTTTGATCCGCCATGCCTGCCAGGAAGCACTGGGTAACTACCAAGGCAAATTTCTGGTTCGCTTAAGCAAGCCAGTGTGTGCAGTAGGTCATTCAGATCGAGCGGCGTGGTGGATAGAACTCCAACAACTTTTCAACGATCTCTCACGGCGCGTGCCATCACAGCACTGATCCGTGGTTATCAGCTTGCTGTCAGCCCTCTTTTCCCGCCTTCTTGCCGTTTTTACCCCAGTTGCTCGGAATATGCCCTTGAAGCAGTTAAAATTCATGGCGCATGGAAAGGCGCGGCTTTGTCTTTAGGCCGCATTTGTCGATGCAATCCCTGGAATGCTGGCGGTTTGGACCCTGTTCCTGAAACGCGTCGCACCAGTCGCGACTCTTAGTCATTAAGCTCAGTAATTAAGGATTTAAATGGAAACGCGCAGGCTAGTCCTCTTGATGATATTCAGTTTGTCTCTCATCATGCTTTGGGACAATTATCAGGCTTCTATTGGTAAGCCAACCTTGTTCGGCCTCAGCACTGGCGCGCAAACCAGCGACAAAGGCGATGTTGCCAAGTCTGGTGGTTCCGCAGCTGGTTCCAACGCAGGCAATGATTTGCCCCAGGCAGTGGCTCCAACGGCTGGTGATGTTCCAGCTGATCCGAATGCAATCGCTTCAGGCACTGCACAGGCCGCACCGGCTGCGCAAACCATCACTGTTAAAACGGATGTGCTTGAACTGCAGTTTTCAAGCCAGGGCGCACAACTGATTACTTCAAAGCTGCTGAATCACCCTGCTGCCGAGAATCCGGAATTGCCCGTTCAACTGTTTGAACAAACAGCCAATCGAACCTATGTTGGCCAAGCTGGCTTGGTAGGGGTACCTGACGCGCCCAACCACCGCACCTTGTTTGAACTGGTGTCGGGCTCCACTGAGTTTGCACCCGGCCAGGATCAATTAAAGCTGGTATTCAAAGCCACAAGCGGTGGTGTCGAAAACACAAGCACCTACACAATTTTCAAGAATCGCTACGACATTGACCTTGTGATCAATGCACGCAATATTGGTGTTGATCCAGTATCGCCAAGTGCTTACGTTCAAATAACCCGCGATGCAACGCCGTTGTCTAGCGATTCCAAACTTTATTCCACCTTTACTGGGCCAGCTGTTTACACGCCTGAGAAGAAGTATCAGAAAATTAAGTTCGAGGACATCGCCGATCGCAGCGCTGAGTACGTAAAAACCGCTGATTCTGGTTGGCTGGCCATGATTCAGCATTACTTTGTGTCAGCCATTATCGGTCAAGATGGTCCTCGCGAGAATTACACGCGCCAAGTAGATTCCAACTTGTACTCCATTGGTCTAGTAAGTAGCCTGGGTACTTTGGCGCCTGAGCAGACTGGCACGTACAAGGCCAAATTGTATACCGGTCCGCAAGATCAAAGCGTGTTGGAAGCCCTGTCCCCCGGGCTGGACCTGGTAGTGGACTACGGTTGGCTTACCGTGATTGCCCAGCCCATTTACTGGTTACTGGAAAAAATCCACGGCTATATTGGCAATTGGGGTTGGGCCATTGTGGTACTGACCATTTTGATCAAGTTGATGTTTTTCCCCTTGTCGGCAGCCAGCTACAAGTCCATGGCAAAAATGCGCAAAGTTGGCCCGCGCATGCAAAAGCTGAAGGAACAGTATGGCGATGACAAAATGGGTTTCCAGCGCGCCATGATGGAAATGTACAAGCGCGAGAAAATCAATCCACTGGGTGGTTGTATGCCCATTCTGATTCAGATCCCAGTGTTCATTGCACTGTACTGGGTATTGCTGGCCAGTGTTGAAATGCGCAATGCACCGTGGTTGGGTTGGGTAACCGATTTGGCTGCGCCGGATCCTTTCTATATTTTGCCTGTGATCATGGCGGTGACCATGTTCATCCAGACCAAGTTGAACCCCACGCCACCCGATCCCGTTCAAGCCAAAATCATGATGGTCATGCCTTTGGTGTTCTCGGTCATGTTTATTTTCTTCCCGGCTGGTTTGGTGCTGTACTGGGTTGTTAACAATATTTTGTCGATTGCCCAACAGTGGGTAATTACACGTCAAATTGAGTCTGCACCAGCCACTGCACGGTGATCCCATCGTGGCCATCGCCACCGCGCCCGGTAAGGGCGGGGTGGGGGTGGTGCGGTTTTCTTTTCCTTCTTCTTCCTGTTTTCAGACTTTTTGCATGGCGTTTTGTGGCAAGTTGCCCAAACCGCGCTTAGCAACTCTTTTAACACTTCGTGATTTTGACCAGCATGCCATCGATGAAGGCATTGCCTTGCTGTTCAATGCGCCCGCATCATTCACGGGCGAGAATGTGCTTGAGTTTCAGGGGCATGGTGGTCAAGCCGTGTTGCAAGGTGTGGTGGGGCATGCTCTGGCCTTGGCCCGGCAGCTGAATATTCCCTTGCGCCACGCCATGCCAGGTGAGTTTACGCAACGCGCATTTTTAAACGACAAGCTTGATCTGGCCCAGGCCGAAGCGGTGGCCGATTTGATCGATGCTGGTTCTATAGCCACTGCCAAAGCCGCGGCGGCGTCGTTAAGTGGTGTGTTTTCGAAGCAGGTCAATGAGCTGGCCGACCGAATTGTACATTTGCGTTTGCTGCTCGAAGCCACACTTGATTTTCCTGAAGAGGAAATCGAATTTCTTGAGAAGGCAGATGCCAAAGGTCAACTTGCGGATATCTTGAATGCACATCGACAGTTGCTCGGTGCAGCGCAGGAAGGCGTGAAGTTTCGCGATGGCTTGCAAATTGTGCTGGTGGGCGAACCCAATGTGGGCAAGTCGAGTTTGCTGAACGCTTTGGCCGGTGAGGACATCGCAATCGTGTCGGCCATTGCGGGCACCACCCGTGATCGAATCAAACAGGAACTGAATATTCGCGGGATACCTTTGGTGCTGGTTGACACGGCAGGTTTGCGTGACACCGCAGATGAGGTGGAAAAAATCGGCATCGAGCGAACCCGAAAGTCGGTGGAAGAAGCCGATTTGTTGCTTATTTTGAAAGACGCAACTCAGGGCCTCCAGGATGCATTGAACACCCACCTTGAACTGCCGGTGCATTTGCCCACCATTACCGTGATGAACAAGGTCGATTTGCTGCCTGAGGTGCCACAATTACCGCTCGACATATTGCCAGTGTCCGCAAAAAATGGTCAGGGCTTGGAGCTGTTAAAAGACGCCATATTGGCCAAGGTGGGGATCGCCCACACGCCCGACCATGGTTTCATGGCGCGGCAACGCCACGTTGATGCTTTGATGGTGTGTGGTCAGCATTTGGCGGTTGCGCATGAGTTCGCGCAACAGGACGATCGAATTCTGGATTTGTTTGCTGAAGAGTTGCGCTTGGCGCATGATGCTTTGGGAGAAATCACCGGGCGTATGTTGCCCGATGATTTGCTGGGATTGATTTTCAGCCGGTTTTGTATCGGCAAATAAGGTTGATAACCAGGGTTCAGTCGCAAAACACCAGTTGTGGGTCGGCAAAGGCCATTTGTTCGATTAGTTCTGATTCCTGCTCAAACACGGCGCTCAAAAACACCAGCTGCTCGCACAGCGATTCAATCGATTCATTGTGGCTATCCGGATCCAGGTGTACCACCTGCTGGGTGCGTTCCACTTCGTCCAGGTACTGCGCCATCAAGGTTTGCAGGGTTGGTTTGTTCAGTGCCCAAGTTTTCAGCTGAACCACCAAGGCGAAGCGCGCCTGTGCTGAGGCGGTTTTGCGCAGTTGTTGCGCAAAGTGGTTCAGGCCATGCGCCACATTGTCCAGTTCCATGGTGACTCGCGCCTCGGACTGGCGAAAGTAAAGTGGTTCACAGTCGTGTTGCTGATGTTGGACCAGTGCAATTGTCATGATGGCTTGCTCCGCAAAGGATTCGGTATGAGTCCATCTTACTGAGTTGAATTTTCCTGCCCATTCCGTGAAATGAGGATGCTTGTTTCTGATGCCCCCCCGAAATGCGGAACCCTTTGTAAAAAAAGGCAAAAAGCGGGCTTAATTGTTCCCCTGAATTCATGTACTCTTGGGGTGGAAAAAGAGACCCTAAGGTCCTGTGTGCCCGACTTAGCCTGCGAACAATGAAAAATCAAAAAATATTGGTGCTCGAAGATCATCCGCTGATTTCGATGGTGATCGAGGACGTCTGCAAAGACATGGCCCCTCACGCCCAAATTCACGTGGCGACCAGTTTGGTTCAAGCCCGAGAACACTTGTTTGAAAAACCGGACCTGATCATCTTTGATCTTACCCTGACCGATTCCAAGGGACAGGAAACAATAGACTGGTTGGACTCCATGTTCCCGAAAGTGTGTGGGTTGATTTATACCGGTTTTGTGAATGAGGACATTCAAACCCGCGCCGCGCACTCGGGCTATTCGGTGGTGGAGAAAACCTGCAGCCAGTCGGCTTTGGCCCATGAAATTGAGTCTGTGCTATTTAAATCGGGCATTTTGAATGGCAGTTCATCAGACAGCGCGCCAGCCAATGAACACCAATCCAATATTGTGGCCTATCCCGGTGCAAAACCATTGACTTGGCGGCAAGTGGAAATCATGAGAATGACTGCAGAAGGTTTGTCTGCAAAAATGGTTGCCCAGCGCATTGGGCTTAGTCCCGAGACGGTGCGTGGACACATTCGGGAAATTTTCAAACGCTTGGAAGTATCGAACAAGGCGCAAGCGGTGAACGTGTTTCTGAAGGCTGAACGCAGCGTGAAAATGAAGCTGAACGATTGATTTTTCTCAGTGGTTGGGGTGGGGCACGCGTTTCAGATCCACGCCTACCGTGAGGGTACCTATCATGTAATCCCCGTCGTACACTGGCACGCTCACTTGGGCAATCATGGCTTTGGTGCTGTCGTCCCAGCGGGCGCGGGAAATATGCGAATCGGGTTTTCTGGAAGGCAGGTTGGTGTCAAAAATCGCGGTGAATTTTTCTTCATCACCTTGCCAATAATCGGTGGTCACCATATTCATGGCGACGGTTTCCCCTTGGTTGCCCGTCAAGATCGCTTCTTTGAAATAACTTTGTTTGTTCATCGCGGCGGCCAATAAACCTGAAACTTTTGAGTTCATGATTTGATCGGCCTCGGGCAAACGGCCTTTTAGTTTGATCCACCTCTCATCCAGTTCCATGATCCTTTCTTTGCCAAGTTGACGGGCATTGGACGCCTTGACGGCCTCAATGATCTCAGGCTTGCTTGCCAAGGCTTTGATCTCCTTGATCAAGGTGCCTGCGCAAAAGGCGTAGGCGTTCGCGTTTGCAAGAAAGAAGGCTGTGAACAGCAGACCCAGGTTCAACCAAGGCCTTTTGCATCCAAAATTGACGTTGTACTTGTCCATGCTCTGCTTATTTGGCGAGTTACTCGGCCAGTACCTTGATGAGTTTCAATTTAGTCTTGGTTGGATTGCCTTGCAACTCCTTTCGGGTAAGGTAGCCCAAGGCATTGGGATTGTTGGTCAGCAGGTCGACCATGTGTTTGCTGTTGCGCGCAACGGTGGGTGTTTTGCTGACGCCGATGCATTCCAGAAGTCGCTGAACCGTTCGAAATTCCTCGGTGGTGAAACCCAGGGTGCCTGAAATAAAGCGGCTGCGTTCACCAAACTCATCGTCCCGATCAATGACCAGCACGGTGGAATCACCCACAGCCTGGCTTTGGCCGGTGTACAAATCGCGCAGTTTTGTTTTCGAAATTTCATTGAAATGGATGCTGCTGGAACCCACCAACACCACTTCGGCGCGAGCCACGCCGGGGGCTCCCACCATCGTCAACAATGCGAGGCTGGCAATCACTGAATGCAAAAAATGTTTCACGTCAAACCCTTGAAAATACTTTGACTACTTTGGGTAAGTTCTTGACACTACAAATACTATGAACTTTTTATTTTGTTAAATCTTGTGAACTCAGTGTAAGACATGCTGTGTACGAACACAATTACTTGTGCACAGCTTTGTTCAATGTTTTCCAAAACGATTAATCAGCACCAAAATTTTCTCGGCTTCATCCACGATTGTGGGCCACACATCTTTGATTTCTGTCATCACCATGGTTTGTGTGGTCGGATCTTCCAGTGATTTATCCATTCTAGAGAACTGTTGTTTGACACTCTCTGTGCCCAACATGCCCAGTACGCCTGCCAGGGAGTGAATTTCCCGTTTGAAGGTTTGAATGTCCTTATTTTTTGCGCAGTCTTCCAGGCGTTCAATCAGGTTTTCACTGGTTTGTAAAAATTTGCCGAGGTACTTTGCCATTCGCTCGGGCTCAAAACTGTCTACTTTGAAAATGGCAGAATGGCGTGGGCTGGTGGCTGGTTCGGTGGCTGTGGCGGCATGCTCGGACAAGGGCATGCGGGGTGTGTCATGCCTGGTTTCAAATCCTGTCAACACACCTTCTTTGTTGCGTAGGCAGCGCTTGATGGCGTCGAACAGGTTTTTCTCGTGAAATGGTTTGGTGAGCACATCGTTAATGCCGTGTTCTTCGCAACGCACACGGGTTTGCTCGAAGGCGTGTGCTGTAAGTGCCATGATCGGGGTTACACAATGCACCGCATTTTCCCGAACCCAGGTTGCCAACTGGTAGCCGTCAACAAAAGGCATTTCAAGGTCTGAAATCATCAAGTCAAATGGTTCGGGCGTGTTTTTAAGTATCTGTATTGCTTCGCGACCATCCTTCGCACAGCGGATCTGGTAGTTTTTCGGACTCAGGAAATCCAGCAGCAATTCCATGTTCAAAGGGTGATCTTCCACGATCAACAGTTTGGCTGAACGCACTTCGGTTTTATCAACGGCCGGTGTTTCGCTGGTTTTGGCGGCTTTGCGTGAAGTGGTGGTTTTTGTAGCTGGTGCAGGTGCAGATTGCTGCACCTGGCGCTCGGCCAGTTTCATCAGGTGCACCGGCAAAATGGGTGTAGTCAACACCCGGTTGTTGGGGTCTGCGCCGTGAATGCGTTGCAGTTCGGTTGCGTTGCGGTTGGAAAGCCAAACCAGGTTGTTGTTTTGGTTCAGGTGATTTGCTTTGAGCAGAGACAAGAGTTCGGGCGAGGTGGTGGCAATGTCGCTGTCGATGAACACAATGTCTTTGGTTTCAAACGGCCGTTGGTCGGTGACCAGTTCTTCCGCCGAAAGCGCGGCCAGTGGCACATAAAACTGGTCCAGAATGCTGGAGATGGAGCGGTGCAGTTTTTGGTCCAGCGAGCAAATATAGGCTCGTTTGATGTCTGGGCCATGCAGCAAATTCGGATTGCGAGCCGGTGCCTCAGCTTCCTGTGTTTTCAGGTTCAAGGTGAAATAAAACACCGAGCCGCGCCCCGGTGTGGAATGGGCATGAATGTCGCCCTCCATCAGGTGCACCAATTCTTTGGCGATGCTGAGCCCTAGGCCGCTGCCGCCGAACATCCGTGTGGTGCTCGAATCAGCTTGCGTGAACTTGTCGAATACGCGTTGCAACTGGTCTTTGCTCATACCAATGCCGGTGTCGCTGACACTGAATTGCAGGGTAACCTGGTCGTCGAGTTGCTTGAGGACTTTGACAGTGAGGTTGATGTGCCCTTCGCTGGTGAACTTAATGGCGTTGCCAATCAGATTTTTCAGAATTTGACCCACGCGCAAAGAATCGCCAACCAGTCGGTTCAGGGTTGATTGCAGGCCTTTGCCTTGAAGGGTGTATAGCAGGCGAATGTTTTTATCCAGCGCTGAGTTGCCCAAGGTGCCAAATACTTCTTCCAGCACATCGTCAAGGCGAAATGGACGCTGCTCCAGCTTGAACATGTCGGATTCAATTTTTGACAAATCCAGAATGCTGTTGAGCAAGTGAAGCAGATTGTCGCCTGACAGTTGAATTTTGGTCAGGTAGTCTTTTTGCTTTTCGTTCAAATCGGTTTTCAGCGTGAGTGCTGTCATGCCGAGAATCGCATTCATCGGCGTTCGAATTTCGTGGCTCATGTTGGCCAGAAATGAGCTCTTGATTCGTGATTCGTTCTTTGCCCGTTCTTTCTCCACGTTGGCCAGGCTGACCTCTTCAAGCGCTTGTTTCACGCGTTCGCTTTTTTCCAGGTCGCGCTGGAATGAACGAATCATGCGATTGAACGCGCGAATCAGCAGGTTGATTTCATGCGAGCCTGTGCGGTTGTTTACACGCACGGTGTAATCGCCCTTCATGATTTCTTCACTGGCGTTGTACAGCGAATTAATAGGGTCGATCACCTTTTTCTTGATGGACACCAAACCGATGAACAAGCCCAACAAAAAGAGCAGGGTGAACACCACATCAAGATAAACGCTGTAGGTGAGTTCCTTGCGAGAGGCGTCAATCAAACCGAGGTAGCGGCTTTTTTCACGCGCAATGAAGGAGGACAATTCTGCAGACAGTGCATTGGTTAGTTCAATGTGTTCACGGTCGAACAACACACCGAATGTTTCTTTGACTTCGGGCGGTGACAAGTATTCTCCCTCCCGTTTCTCAACGAAGCGGGTAATACCGCTGGCAAACGCGCTGAGTTCATTTTTCTCAAGTTGATGGCGCAGGTCGAGGATTCGCTCAATGGCAGGCTCGTTTTCAGCGATAAATCTCAGCGAATAAAGCCTTTCACTGAGGTTTTGCCCGATACCCCAAGACACGGCAGAATCTTTGTTTTGACCTGTGATGACATCGACCCAGTAGTCTGCGTCGACTTCGGTGGTGTAAATACGGCTGCCGTTGTGCAGCCCAACAATGTCAAGATAGTGGTTGATGTACTCCGGGTTGCGGCTGGCTGCGTAAAGTAGCACCAGCTTTCGCATGGCTTCAAACTCGGCCAGCGTGCGGGTCAAAATGGCTTCGTCGGAAGCCCAAGCCTGGTAATAATCTTCCTGAACTGTTTGCTGGTGAATCGAAATACTCTTCACACCGATGCCGAATACCGAGAACACCAGAATGAGTAAGCCAAATATTCGAATCAGCAGGGTCAGTTTCATGGGCCAGCCTTGTTATTGGTATTGTTCGGCCCAGGTTCAGTGACTTTGCGCTTCTTCAAGTAACCGCGATTGTCGTTCTGCCTTGGTGAAAATAGACACTGCATGAGCTCGATTCTGAGCCCCTAGTCTAACAAGGACTTCACGCATGTGGGCGCGAACAGTCTCAGGACTCAAGTTCATGTCGCGGGCAGCCTCTTTTGCGGTCATTCCCACAGCAATGCGACGCATGATTTCAACTTGTCGCCAAGTCAGCGGTTTTTTGGAGCCTGGCGCAATGATGTTGGATTGAAACTCGTTTTTGGACTTCATTTTGTCCGCACTCATTCCTTCCTGGCAGCTCACGCCTGTGGCCATCAACCCTTTCATGACTGCATCCAACAGTTCATGGTAATCAGCAGATTTTCGCACACACGGAATTTCCATTTCGTCCAGTTCCTGGAGGATGTCGTCGTGTGTGGTGCCAGTAAATGCCAGCAGTTGCGAGAAAGGGAACAGGTTGCGCACGCGTCTGGCAGAGGCGACGCCCTCGCAGTCGGGCAAGTTCAAATCAAAAATGACGAGGCGCGGATTTTCGTGAATGTGCTGTTCACTGGCCTGGATGGTGGGCACCTTGAGCACACTCAGGTCCGGGGCGTGCTCGGTGAGCATGTCGGCCAGCATCATGGACACCAGTGGATGATCTTCAATCAAAAGTACAGCGTTGGGGTTCATTCGGCAACCTCCCAATTTGTTTGCCAAAAATAAAAACCGGTATTACCGATATGTTTGAATGATGTTACGTGTGAACCCTCGAAGCGATGCCCCTTCATTTGGAGGATGGCTTCATTTGAAGCGTGCGGGTACAGAATGATTTCTCCCTCAAATAGGGGGGGGTCTCTTTGTGTTGATGGTGGTCAACCTGCCATCCACTAACCTATCGGTATTGAGTTTAGATGCCGTTTGGCCAGGTGAATGTCGTGAGTGAGTCGGAATCAAAACCACTGGAAGTCTGGGTTGCTGAAGATTCACCTTTCTACCGGCTTGTGGTGGAAGAGGCCATTGAAGAAATTGCCAAGGTGACTTATCTGTCTATTTCGCTGACGGTGTTTGAGCGCTTCGGTGATATCCGTGCAGCATTCAATCAAGCCGAACGGGGCTTGCGGCCTTTGCCATCTGCCGTATTGTCCGATCTCCATTTTCCCGACAATGCACACGACGATTTGCGAGACATTCTGGTGTTCTACAGCAGGTATGTGCATGCTGTGCCAGTGTCTTATATGTCTTGTAATCTGGAAAGCCTAGAGCTCGCCGAAAGCCTTGCAGAGCACCGTTCAGATGCTTTACAGCCAGCCCGGTTTTTACGCAAAGACACCGCAGAAACAATGACCAATCTAGTCAAAACCATTCATGCAATGGTGTTTGCACCACGCACTCAGCATTCAAGCCTTGGTGCCACGCTGGCCTAAACCCGGCTCTCAATCAGTTCTCAAAAACCCGAAACACGATCAGGAAACAAGGCGCGTTTCGCGCGGTGTCCAGAAACGGTGAAATCAGAATGTCGCAAGGCACCTTATTCTCCGGGTTGATCTCATATTCTGTTTTTACTAGAATTTTTTGGTGGCTTAAAAATCCGACAAGCAACTGGCGATAGTGCCTGGTCGGGATGCGACCGTGGATGAGGTGATATGGATTACGCCCTAGCCATTTGTCTCGTGCCTGGCCCACAAATGTCTCGAATGCCGAGTTTATATACAACAAACCAAATGGGTCTTTGGTGTTGCGAATGTCATTGGTCACCATAATGACTTCGCGAATTTGTTCAATCGCTGAATTCAGCATGTACAAATCGCTGCTTTGATTTTTGCGCTTGGTGATGTCTTTGATCAGGATCGTGTAACCAGTGCCCGACTTGAAGACACGCAGTGAAATCCAGCGTTTGATGAATCCTACAAACTGTTCAACAGATTTGGAGAAGCCCACTTGGTCGACTGTTTCCAGCAATGCTGCAAACTGGTTTTTGTCGAGGTCCGGGATCAATTCATTCAAGGGCATTGCATGAACAAAAAGTTCTTTGTCTTTTTGCAGCAGGGTTTTTGCATTTCGGTTCACAAAGCTGACATTCAGGCTTGAGTCGATTTCAACAAGACCATCGGTAAGGTTGTCGACAATCAGGTTGTAGGTCAGCAGATTCTTTTCAAGTGATTGCTCCACTCGGCGCGTTTCAGAGATGTCGACAATTGAGCCGTACAGTCCCATCGGCACGCCCTCGTCGCTGATGGAGGGGCGAATCATCATGCGAAACCATTTCTTTTTCTCGTGTTGCCCAAGTGCTTCAAACTCAAGGCTGGCCGGTTTACGGTTGTTGATACATTCAATAAAAAGCACCGCGATATTGCGGCCAGACAATCTGGATAGAATGGAACTGAGGTGAAAAATTGAATTGAGCGAGTCTTTGCTGGAGCCCAATACCTCGCGAAGCATTTCAGTGGTTTTTAGCGATCCACTTTCCAGGTGGTAGTACCAGCCACCCACTTTGGCCAGAGTGCCAGTCAAATTCAAAAGACTTTCATCAAAAATTGATTTTTGAACCGAAGATGATTTGTTGATCATCGCTGTAAAATTGACGATCACCCATGGTTTTTTAAATGCAGTGAATCCTTTTTTCGGGCAAAGCTCCATGCGTAGCCATGTGCTGTTTTCATCCTGAAAGTTCAGGCGCACCCAAGCTTCCGAGGGCAAATTGTTTTTCAGGCATTGATTCAGTATTTTCGAGAACGTTTCTTGGTCTTCGCCGTAGAGCAAATCTATAAAACTTTCCTTGAGTTTTATTTTTGTGAATTCTTCATCACCTGCGCTGGCCAGGCCGGTGATTAATCCCTGATGGTCAAGTGCGAGCCTGCCTTTCACGGTTTCCCTCAAAAAAGACTTGGGAAACTTTTTCAGGTCCAGATGGGGCTCCATGCGCGACATACTGTCGGAATCGTTTGACACTTCTTGGTGAAGGGCTCCCAGCGCAGGTTCGCTGATTTTTTTCACCAAACCGAACAAGCGGTTGTCACCTGCGTTGCCGCTGTCATAAACCTGTTCTTCAAAGCGCACAATGTCGCCACTGGGCAAACGGACGCGATACACAAACGCATTTCCGTCGCGTTTAAGTCGCGCTTTCTCGACCATTTCCCGGTCTTCGTCAATTGGTAAGTTATGGAACCAGCTAGCCTGTACCACACGGGTTTGCGAAAGGTTGAGCCATTTTTCCATGGAGGGCGACAGTTCAATCAGCTCACCGTGATCGGTGTTCTTCCAGCTACCCAAACCTTGATTGTTGTAGTTGTGTTGTTGTTTGGAATTCAATTCGTTTGATTCTTTGGCTTTCAGCGCACGCTCAACAAGACTGTGTTCAACCAATTTGGCCAAGGCAATTGCAACTGACACTTCAGATTTTGTCCAGGTTCTCGCAGTGTTGTCGAGCAGGCAAAATGTGCCAATGTTGTTGCTGTTCACTGAGCGAATGGGGATTCCCAAATAAGCGCGAATCCAGGGGCTGCCAAGTACCAGGGGGTTGGTCTTGAACACTGGGTGTTCAAGGCAGTCGTTGATAACATGCGGCTGATCATGTTGAATGGTGTGAGAACAAATGGAAAGATCGCGGGGGACTTCCTTGACTTCGAAACCACGTTTTGCTTTAAACCAAAGTCGATCAGAATCTACAAATGCAATGAAGCAGAATGCGCAATTGAACGCAGACAAACCCAAGTCCACTAGCGCTTCAAAGTACTCCTCTTTTTCTGTGTCCAGAATATCGAGTTGGTAAAGCTCGGTGAGCCTGACCGCCTCGTTGATTTCTTTTGGACTGCTCATTGTGGAAGTGTCTCCGTCCCTTTTTTCTCTCGGTAACCACTTTACACTTTGTCACCCGTACGAGGGACCACACTTTTGAACTACCCAATAAAAAATAGGAAAGTTTCGTGGGTAATTACCCTAGTTCGTGCTTAAAAGCGCCCGTATTTGTTCTACGCGTTTGCGGTTTGCGTCCAGGTCGCTGTATCCAACCCGCGAGGCCGAGCGAACATGAAGTAATCCACTGCCCTGGTCTATGCGAAATTCCACATCATCAACAAAGCCAAAAAGATCGCTTGTGAAAGTGCTGGCCATGTATTGATCATTGGAAAAATTTACATCGCCACCCAAGAGTTCGATGACTTCTTTCACCTTCAGCAAAGGTTCTTCTCCCATGCCTGGCGTAATCGGCAAGGCGGCAATGGAGTGATTGTCCGAGGGTGAACTTTCGCTGCTTACACAGTTCGGTTTATTGGGGCAGGGTGCCAACTGCCCATTGGCCAGTCCGGGGGGCGCACCGGTTTCTGAGTACAGGCCAAGGCCGAAGAAAACGATGATTACCAATGTGATCAATACGATCAAGCTGAGCAATGCTCTTTTCACGTAAAAGCCCCTTCTGTCATATACTGATTGTTGAATTTTCTCCAGTTTAGCGGTCAGTGAGATCAGATGTCCAAGCCTTTGCAGTTTAAGTTGTCCGAAGAAGATGTTTCCCGCATTGTAGAAATGGCCTGGGAAGATCGAACACCATTTGAAGCGATAGAACTTCAATTTGGTTTGAATGAATCTCAAACCATTGAACTCATGCGCGCCAGCATGAAAGCCAGCAGTTTCAAAATGTGGCGCGAGCGTGTCACTGGTCGCAAAACCAAGCACCTGAAGTTGCGTGGCTTTGTTCGCACCAAAGCCTATGCGCCGGGGCATTACAAACTTCGCTGATGAAGTTCGTTCACTGAGTAACCAAGCACCTGCTTTAACCGGGAGGTTTTAAATGCTAAAAGAACAGCACAACTCCCCATTGGCAGCGCGCAGTGGGCGGGAATGGATGCTCTGGTTCGGGCGGGCCTCGCAGCATTTGCCCGATCTTCACCGCGCATTCCAGTTTTTGGAGAGCAGTTGTGAGCTTCTCGACTCAAATGACGAAGGCGATTTGAAGTCCAGGCCACGAAAGCTGAAACAACTGATTAATCGTTTTGTTGGTCAGGCGCGTTGCCCTTCCGCGCAATCGTGCGAGCGGATAGCAATTCGCACTCAGATTCTTGATGGCTGGCTGCAATCGGAATTGCAACGCCCACACGACCCCAATTTGTTGGTGGAGTTGGGCGCACATGGACTGCAAAAGTTGTTGGCCATTTGCGAGGGCGCCGATGACAAGCACGGCTTGTTGCTCAAGGCAGTGCGCGAATTCACGCGCGACTGGTTGAGCATTGTTTCAGCGCGAATTGAAAATCCCATTGAGCGTGCGCACCTGGTGTATCCAGTAGCCATGTTGGATCAGGCTGGTCTGGTAGACCCTTCCTGGTGGTGGAAGCAAATCGCTTCGTGTGATCGCCACACCGTGTTGGGTTTGCTTGAACTCGAAATCAATGAAATGAATGAAATGCAGCCCACCAGCAATGTAAGTTGGCGTTCTTTCGACAGGCGGTGGAGAAGGCTGCGCGTTCGCGCACTTCTTGAGTATCTTGGTGAAAAGCGCCTGTTGGCCGAGTTGCTCAGGAAGTCGGCCGTTGATGATTTTGAAGCGGTGGTGGCAGTTCGCATGTTGCGCGATGCCGGTCGGTCGCGAGATGCGATTGTGCAGGCCGAGCAGTGGCTGCGTGCCCTGCCCAGAAGCCCGGTGTTGGCTGAAGCTCTGTTCGATTTGTATTGCGAGGATGGCTGGGATGAAGAGGCGTTGGCATTGGCTGTGACCCACCACGGTTACGACCCCAACCCCGTGTGGATTGAGCGTTTGGGGCGACTGGTGTTGCCCGCCGCCAAAGCGCAAGCCAAAGTTTGGAAAAAACAGCTGGCCGCCTAGGTGGTGTTACAACAAATCCATTTGACCCTTGCGGGTTTTATAGCGGAACGATTCAAGCACAGTCTTTCCCTGCGGATTGGCAAAGTGTTTTAATTCGATGCCCGCATGCAACTTCCCTGCTTGCAGCACGCGCAAATACCAGCCGCAATTGCCCTGCTGAATCATTTGCTTTGGGGCTGCACCAAAACCCATGCGAATGGCAAACTTGTGACATGGTTCGCGTGGGTCGGTGACCCGCAGCCGAACCTCGCCCAATTCAAACTCATCTCCAATTCTTACCTGGGTTTCATCCAGACCCTCCACCACCAGATTTTCGCCCAAAAATCCCCAGGGCAAATCGGTGTCCAGGTTCTTTTCCTGACGGCGCGCTTTCCAAAACTCATAGTGCTCAGCCGGCATCATGTACACGGCTTTGTCCAGCCCGCCATGCACAGACAAATTGCATTGTTCATCGCCTTCCAGGCCCAGCTTTTTCAGTTCGATGGAACTCGGGTTTTGTTCAGTGCTCACAGCCTGTTTTTTGATTCCGCTTGCTTCGGTTTTGATGTCGCCCGATGCCGTTCGGTAAACCAGTGGGGCAACCAGGCCTGTGCAAATTGCAATCAGCTTCATAAGGCTTCCGTAGTCATTAAGTTTTGCCACTTTACATGGCCTGTGTCGGAAAGCAAACACCGTATGCGATTAGGTGATAATGCCTATAGGAAAAACTTATTTCCGTTTGCTTACAACATGTTAAACTCGAGGGCTAAGTTTGCGGATAAGCGACAAATCGATCGCCCGTGTGCTTGGTGTCATGTTCCGGTCACACTGTAGAGCAACGCCAAAGCCCCCGCACAAAAGAATTACATTTGTCTATCTGGAGGTTTTAGCATGAGTGCAGTGCTGTCTATGGTCAGCCAGACCGTGCCATCGTATGTCAAGCACAAGAAACTTGTGGCTTGGGTGCAAGAAATTGCGGCCCTTACCGAGCCCAAGAATATTGTGTGGTGTGATGGTTCACAAGAAGAGTACGATCGCCTTTGCGCAGAAATGGTTGAAGCAGGAACACTGCGCAAACTCAACCCTGAAAAGCGCCCCAATTCTTACCTGGCTTGGTCTGATCCTTCAGACGTGGCCCGCGTGGAAGACCGTACCTACATCTGCTCTGAAAAGAAAGAAGATGCAGGCCCCACCAACAACTGGGAAGATCCCGCAAAAATGCGCGCTACCTTGAACGGTTTGTTCAAAGGTTCCATGCGCGGCCGCACCCTGTATGTGGTGCCATTTTCAATGGGCCCATTGGGCAGCCCGATCGCCCACATTGGCGTTGAGTTGTCTGATTCCGCCTACGTGGTTGTGAATATGCGCATGATGACGCGCATGGGCAAAGCGGTGTACGACGTGCTGGGCGAGAACGGCGAATTTGTGCCTTGCGTACACACAGTGGGCGCGCCCTTGGAAGCTGGCCAGAAAGACGTGGCTTGGCCTTGCAACCCCACCACCAAGTACATTGTTCACTACCCAGAAACCCGTGAAATCTGGTCTTATGGTTCCGGGTACGGCGGTAATGCCTTGCTGGGCAAGAAGTGTCTGGCCTTGCGTATCGCTTCAACTATGGGCCGGGACCAAGGTTGGTTGGCTGAACACATGCTGATTCTGGGTGTTACCAACCCAGAGGGCAAAAAGTATCATGTGGCCGCGGCTTTCCCGTCGGCTTGTGGCAAAACCAACTTCGCCATGTTGATTCCTCCCGCATCGATGAAAGGCTGGAAGGTAACCACCATTGGTGACGACATTGCCTGGATCAAGCCAGATGCCAACGGCAAACTGCGTGCGATCAACCCCGAGGCGGGTTACTTTGGCGTGGCCCCCGGCACCAACACCAAGACCAATTCCAACTGCATGGCTTCACTGAACGCGAATGTGATTTTCACAAACGTTGCGCTGACTGATGACGGCGATGTGTGGTGGGAAGGTTTGACCAAGGAAGCGCCCGCTCATCTGGTTGACTGGACTGGCCAGGACTGGACACCTGATTGCGGGCGCAAGGCCTCACACCCGAATGCCCGTTTCACGGTGGCAGCGGAACAAAATCCTGTGATCGACAACAACTGGGACAACCCCGCTGGTGTTGAAATCGACGCGTTTATTTTTGGTGGTCGCCGTTCAACGACCGTGCCTTTGGTGACCGAAGCCCGCAACTGGGTGGAAGGTGTTTACATGGCAGCAACCATGGGTTCCGAAACCACAGCTGCGGCATTTGGCCAGCAGGGCGTAGTTCGCCGTGACCCGTTCGCCATGCTGCCATTTTGTGGCTACAACATGTCCGATTATTTCCAGCATTGGCTCGACTTGGGCAAGAAGCTGGAATCATCTGGCGCCAAGTTGCCAAGCATTTTCTGCGTGAACTGGTTCCGTACCGACGCCGAGGGCAAGTTCATTTGGCCAGGTTTTGGCGAAAACATGCGTGTTCTGGCATGGGCCTTGGAGCGTGTAGAAGGCAAGGGCAAAGGTGTTGACCATGTGTTTGGTACATCGCCAACCTACAACGACATTTCTTGGGATGGCTTGGACTTCAGCAAAGAACAATTTGAATTAATCACTGCAATCGATAAAGACGCCTGGAAACAGGAACTTGAATTGCATGCAGAGCTGTTCGAAAAATTGAAGCACAACTTGCCAGCTCAGCTGGAAGAAACCAAATCGCAAATCGCAAGCCGCCTTGCTGCCTGATATGGTTTTCATGTTTTGACTTTATTCTGATACTCCGGAATTAGTCCTATGGCGGGCGCCCACAAGGCGCCCGTTTTCTTTTTTACGGAAGAAATTCTTTCATGTTTGAGAACATCGAGTTGTGGGTGTTGTTGGCTTTGTGTCTGGCAGCATTCAGTGCTGGGTTAATTGATGCAATGGTAGGCGGGGGTGGGTTGATTCAAATTCCAGCCTTGTTTGGTCTGTTGCCTGGATATGGTCACGCAACACTTCTGGGTACCAACAAAATATCAAGTGTTGTAGGCACCACCTTTGCTGCCTACAAATATGCCAAGGCCATTCAGGTGCCCTGGAACGCGGTATTGCCTGCGACTGTTATGGCATTGCTTGGCGCTTATTGTGGCGCGTATATCGTGACGCAAATTTCGACCGAGGTGTTGCGTTTGATGTTGCCCTTGCTGTTGATCGCTGTGGCCACTTACACCTTTTTGCGCAAAGACCTGGGCAGTGTGCATGCGCCCAAGTTAGACAAGAACCGTGAACGATTCTTTGGTGCTTGCGTGGGTTTGGCGATTGGTTTTTACGACGGGTTTTTCGGTCCAGGTACCGGATCGTTCTTGATGGTGGCCTTCGTTGTGTTCTTTGGCTTTGATTTTTTGGCCGCCACCGCAGGCGCAAAAATGGTGAACATTGCCTGTAACCTGGCTTCGCTTGCCTGGTTCGCGCCGGCAGGGCATGTGATTGTTGCTTTGGGTTTGTTGATGGCTGTGTTCAACTTGGCCGGTGCAAGGGTGGGTGCCAGTTTGGCCATTCGCAAGGGCGCCGGGTTCGTGCGCAAAGCGTTGTTGACAGTTGTGTTCTTATTGATACTGCGCACCAGTTACGACAGTTATTGGCCATACCTGAAAGCGTGGTTTGAGTGATTGTTCCACGTGGAACATGTGGGCGAGTCGGGTTTAGAGTGATATGCGGGATCTGCTACATAGATGATCTGAGGCTTGGGTGCTGCACGAACTGGCCTAAGCAAGTCTTCTGATCCGGCTTAATGCTTCTGGCTTGGGGCATGCGAAACGCGAACGCGTCTTCGCATCGACCTTTCAGGTCGCCCCGCGCTGCGAAGCCGCCGGGAAGCCTTGCAAAGCCGACCAGCCCGCGCAGCACCCAAACCTCACCTTGTGCACACAACGGGTATGTGTCGCAAGTGCGTTACAAGGCTATTTGCCAGCGCACTCAGGCTGCAATGCCCTCGCAGCGCCGATCAAGAAAATATGCGTTTGAACACGCTTGTCTGTTTTCTGTTCCACGTGGAACATGTTCGCTTGGGCAAAATCATGCTGAAGCATATAATTGCGCCATTGTTGCCGAATCGAGTGTATTCGTTTTCGGCATTTGAATTTTGAATCCGTAGTTGGATTCCGGCATCCGGTGCCAGGAGTGAATCATGTTTTATCCCGAAGAGTTTGATGTCATTGTTGTGGGCGGCGGCCATGCCGGTACCGAGGCTGCACTTGCAGCCGCGCGCGCAGGGAGCAAAACCCTGCTACTGACCCACAACATCGAAACGCTTGGGCAAATGTCATGTAACCCGTCGATTGGTGGTATCGGTAAGGGCCATTTGGTCAAAGAGGTGGACGCCTTGGGCGGTGCCATGGCCATCGCCACCGATGAGGCTGGCATTCAGTTCCGTATCCTTAACAGTTCCAAAGGTCCGGCGGTGCGGGCTACCCGTGCGCAAGCAGACCGTGTTCTGTACCGCCAGGCCATTCGAACGCGTCTCGAGAATCAAACCAATTTAAGCATTTTCCAGCAGTCCGTTGAAGATCTGTTGTTAGAAGGTGATCGTGTGTGCGGTGCGGTTACGCAGATCGGTTTGAAGTTTAAGGCCAGAGCAGTGGTGCTGACAGCGGGTACTTTTTTGAATGGCAAAATCCATGTAGGTTTGCAAAATTACTCCGCTGGTCGGGCAGGGGATCCTCCCTCGATTGGTTTGGGCATGCGCCTTCAAGACATGAAGTTGCCGCAAGGTCGCCTGAAAACCGGTACGCCGCCACGCATTGATGGCCGCAGTATTGATTTCTCAGTGATGCAGGAGCAGCCGGGTGATCTCGATCCCGTGCCCGTGTTTTCTTATCTGGGCAACGCAGCCATGCACCCGAAGCAGCTGCCGTGCTGGATCACACACACCAACCAGAAAACCCACGACATTATTCGCGGTGGACTGGACAGAAGCCCAATGTACACCGGTGTGATCGAAGGTGTGGGGCCCCGTTACTGCCCATCGATCGAGGACAAAATCCATCGCTTCGCGGACAAGGAATCTCATCAGATTTTCCTGGAACCCGAGGGCTTGAGCACCAATGAGTATTACCCGAACGGTGTTTCTACGTCTTTGCCATTCGATGTTCAGTTGAAACTGCTTCACTCCATTAAAGGTTTGGAGAATGCATACATCATGCGGCCAGGGTATGCGATTGAATATGATTATTTCGACCCGCGCGCTTTGAAAACCACGCTTGAAACCAAGGCCATTGAAGGTTTATTCTTCGCAGGCCAAATCAATGGCACTACGGGTTATGAAGAGGCGGCCGCCCAAGGTTTGTTGGCGGGCGTGAATGCGGCACTGATGGTGCAAGGCAAAGATCAATGGACTCCCCGCCGTGATGAGGCCTATCTGGGCGTGCTTGTAGATGATTTAACCAGCAAGGGTGTGGCAGAGCCTTACCGCATGTTCACCAGCCGCGCAGAGTACCGTTTAAGCCTACGCGAGGACAATGCAGATCAGCGCCTCACGCCAATTGGCCGCAAGCTCGGTTTGGTCGACGACACTCGCTGGAAGGCTTTTTCAGAGAAGCGGGAGTCGGTGGAGCAGGAAAAGCAGCGTTTACGTTCCACGTGGATCAATCCGAAAATTGTGACCCAGGCCGAGGCAGAGCGAGTGTTGCGCAAAGGAATTGATCGCGAGTACAACTTGTACGACTTGCTTAAACGTCCGGATGTCAGCTATCACGATCTCAGCACGCTGAGTAAAGAGAATGGCGAAATGGCTTTGAGCCATCCTTTGCAACAAGGTGATTTGGTTTCTCAGTTGGAAATCGAGGTGAAGTACGCCGGTTATGTGCTGCGCCAACAGGCTGAAGTAGAGCGTGGTGCGGGCAATGAATCAATCCGACTCCCAGCGGACTTTGATTATTCGGGCGTAAACGGTTTGAGCAAAGAGGTGCAGCAAAAGCTGAATACCCACAAGCCTGAAACCATTGGTCAGGCTGGTCGTATTCAAGGTATTACACCCGCAGCCATTTCCTTGTTGCTTGTTCATCTAAAGAAACGTGATTTGCTGAATCGAAGTGCCAATGCCGATAAATCTTCCGATGGAACCACGGAGCAAGTGGCTTGAATTCACTGCACCGAAAACCAAAGTCTGAAATCCTGGGGGTTTCAGACCAGGCACTGTTGGAAGAGGGGATCGCCACTTTACGTTTGGGGTTGAATTCAGACCAGCATGAGCAGCTTTTCAAGTATGGCCAACTGATTCAGAAGTGGAACCGGGTTTATAACCTCACTGCCATTCGTAACAATCGGGAGTTGATCACACACCATTTGCTGGACTCCTTGGCAGTGTTGCCTGAAATCTCATTTGCCTTGCAGGCTACGCCCAATCCAAGAATTCTGGATGTGGGTGCAGGTGCGGGACTGCCCGGTTTGGTGTTGGCGATTGCGCAGCCCAGCTGGCAGATCACACTGATTGACACAGTTCAAAAAAAAGCCGCTTTCATGCAGCAGGCCATTGCCAGCCTGGGTTTGAAGAATGCGCAGGCCGTGCACGGGCGGGTGGAGGAATTTCAGGTCGACGCCCCGTTTGATCTGATTTGTTCCCGCGCTTTTTCCAGTATTGGTAATTTCATTGCGCTTAGTCAGCATGTGTTGGCTGAGCAGGGCCAGTTTGCCGCTCTGAAAGGGAGGGTTGAGGTGGACAGCGAAATTCCTCCTGGTTGGCAAATTAATGCGCTTCATCCAATTGATGTGCCATTCTTGGACGAGGCAAGGCACTTGTTCATGATTAAACGCTAAAATCAAATCATTCATTCACAGGACAAGAAGATGGCGAAAGTTTTCTGCATAGCCAACCAGAAAGGTGGCGTGGGAAAAACCACCACAGCAGTGAATCTGGCTGCCGGTTTGGCCATGGCAAAACAACGCGTGCTACTGGTTGATCTTGACCCCCAGGGCAACGCCACCATGGGCTGCGGCATCGACAAACGCAGCGTAAAACACACGGTTTATCAAGTGTTGGTGGGCATGGTGGGCGTGGCCGAGGCGACCGTTCGTGCGGAAGGCGAGTTTGATGTTTTGGCGGCCAACCGCGAACTTGCTGGCGCTGAAGTTGAAATGGTTGAGTTTGAGGACCGTGAAATCAAGCTGCGTGAAGCAATTCTTGAGGTGGATGATCAATACGATTTCATTTTGATCGATTGCCCACCTGCACTGTCTCTGCTCACTCTGAATGCCTTGTGTTGCGCCAATGGCGTGGTCATTCCCATGCAGTGCGAGTATTACGCACTGGAAGGTTTGAGTGATTTAGTCAATACCATCAAACAAGTGTGCAAGAACTTGAACCCGAACTTAACCATTATTGGTCTGCTGCGCGTGATGTACGATCCGCGAATGACGCTTGCTCAGCAGGTTTCCGCTCAGCTGGAAAAGCATTTTGGCAACAAAGTATTTAAAACCATTATTCCCCGCAATGTGCGCTTGGCCGAAGCACCAAGCTACGGGGTGCCCGGTGTGTTGTTCGATAAAACCAGCAAGGGTGCAAAGGCCTATTTGGACTTCGCCAACGAAATGGTCGACCGCCTGGGTTTTCCCATCGCCGCATAACCTACAACCAACAAGAAGCCATGAACGCAATTAAACGTACCAAGGGCCTTGGAAGGGGGCTGGAAGCGCTACTGGGCCCATCGGGAGATGATTCCACCCGTGACATGGGCGAGCAGGTCATGACGCTTCCATTGGGTAAGCTGCAGGCGGGCAAATATCAGCCGCGTTCCCGCATGGATGAGTCTTCGCTCATGGAGTTGGCTGAATCCATCAAAAGCCAGGGCATCATGCAGCCCATTCTGGTTCGCCCCATCGGCTCAGGAAAATACGAGATCATTGCGGGTGAGCGTCGTTTCCGTGCATCAAAGTTGGCAGGGCTTGAAGAAGTGCCTGTGTTGGTGCGTGCAGTCCCGGATGAGTCGGCTTTGGCCATGGCGCTGATTGAAAACATTCAGCGCGAAGACCTGAACCCGCTCGAAGAGGCCTTGGGTGTTCAGCGCCTCATTCGCGAATTCAATTTAACCCATGAAGATGCAGCGCGAGCCATTGGTCGATCCCGCAGCGCAACAAGTAATATGTTGCGGCTGTTGAACCTGGCTGAACCAGTTCAAACCATGTTGTTGGCTGGCGACATTGAAATGGGTCATGCCCGCGCTTTACTGGCGTTGACGGCAGCAGAGCAAATTGCCTGTGCCAACGAGGTGGTTAATAAACGACTCTCGGTTCGTGAAACAGAAAAGCTGGTCAATGATTGGGCCAGTGACGGCGATCGTTCGGCGACCAAACCCAAACAAACAGCTGATGTGCGCCGACTTGAAGAGGGATTGGCCGATTGGTTGGCCAGTGCAGTTCAGTTAAAAGCCAATGCGAATGGCAAGGGCAGTGTTACTATCAAATTCAATAATTTGGATGAGCTCGACGGTGTGCTCGAGCGCATTGGCTTTCCCAAAGAAGAGCTTTGACTTTTGCACCAAATCGGTGTGAAAAATAAGCCGTTTTCGTTTGACGAGGGGCCGTACAAACCCCTATAATCTGGCGGTTTGTCAAAAACACGTGACCTTACGGAAAATACGTATCCTACTAAGGTTAAATGTGGCAGCGCAGCAAATATGTGGAAAATAGTCGGGCTCCAATGGGTCGTCGGGGTGGCCACGTGCCTCCTTATGTTGTTGGTGTCCCCAGTTCACGCGCAGTCTGCCGCTTGGGGTTTCGTCGCCGTCGCGTTGCCGAGCACTTTGTTCGCCGCACGGTTGGCCTTGGGTAGTAAAACCCCCATGGGCGGAACGTTTGTGTTTTTGGCCGGAGAATTCCTGAAGGTTGGCGCAACAATCGCAATCATGTTTGTAGCGAGTCAAGTTGATCCGAACATTGTTTGGTGGTCCTTGATCCTCACCGCGGTCGTCACCCTCAAAAGCTATTTTTTGGCATTTTTCTTGAGATAAGTATGGCATCTTCACCGAATGGGCAAACGCCCTCAGAGTACATCGTCCATCACTTGCAGCATTTCGCTACCGATA